>OGIH01000152.1_pt1 | contig 60567 bp, 44 predicted proteins | sample 1571721 | NCBI WGS metagenome assembly OGIH01 (sample SAMEA2582068, study PRJEB24529) | metagenome | biome: Human gut stool | place: China | collected 2011
AGCGTCCTTGCCCTCTCAGGCGCTTCGCGCCAGCTCTCCCAAAGGGAGAGCCTTTCAGAACGCCGCATAGAACGGCTCACTCACTGCCACCTTCGCCGTGCCTCTTGTCAGCTCCTGCAGCTGCGTCAGCAGCGGCCCTTCGGTATGCTCCGGCATCTGCCAGCGGAGGGTGACTTTATCGGTGAACTCCGGTTCGGCCAGCTTGCCGCCCGCCGCCTTGATGAGCAGGTCTGCCCGCTCATAGAGGCCGTAGTCCACCGTCACATCCAGCGCCACCACGCTGCGCACCGTCACCACCTCGGCGGCTTCCAGTGCGCGGGACGTGGCTGTCGTATAGGCCCGGACGAGGCCGCCGGTTCCCAGCAGCACGCCGCCGAAGTATCGTGTGATGACCACGATGAGGTCGGTCAGTCCGCTGTGCTGCAAGACCTCCAGGGCAGGCGTCCCCGCTGTCTTGGCCGGTTCGCCGTCGTCGGAATAGCGCTCCCGGCTCCCCTCCCGCAGGCGGTAGGCATAGACATTGTGGCGGGCGGTGCGGTTGGCCGCGCGCACCTGCTCGAGGAAGGCCACGGCCTTCTCCTCGCTGTCTGCAAAGGAGAGCTGCGCAATGAAGCGGCTCTTCTTCTCTTCGTATTCTCCGATGGCTGTTCCCCGGATGGTGCGGTAATCCTCCACGCTGAATCCTCCTGCTGTGTTTCTATATAAGATAAGTATAGCATAAATCGGCATAAAGAAAAAGAAGCTGCTGCACAAAACACCGTGCAGCAGCTTCTCAGTCTTCATTTCCGGACGGGTGAAACAGTTTTAGCGGATCTCGATGCCCAGCTTGAACTTCAGGTTGCCCAGCACCTTCTTGACGGTGCGCTCCACCTGCTCGTTGGAGACTTCGGCAGCGGGGTCAGAGAGGGTCAGGGAGAAGGCCATGCTCTTCTTGCCCTCGCCGAGGTTTGCGCCGCGATAAATATCGAACAGCTTGACCTCCGTGATGAGGGGGCTTGCCTTCCTGATGGTCTCTTCGATGTCGCCGCAGGCCACAGCCTCGTCGCAGACCAGAGCCAGGTCACGCTTGACAGCGGCGTAGGGGCTGAGGGGCTTATAGCGCAGCTCACCCTCGACGCAGGACATCAGAGCCTCATAGTCCAGCTCGCCCAGATAGATGTTCTGGCTGTCCTTCTGCTCCTTGGCGATCTCCAGCTCCGCGTTGATCTCGTTGGCCAGCTTGCCGAAGACGCCCAGACGCTTGCCGTTGCAGTAGACGGCGGCGCTGATGCCGGGGTGGAGCCAGCTGGTGGTCTCACGCTGATAGGTGAAGGTCAGGTCAAAGCCCTCCGCCAGTGCTTCCAGAGCGCCCTTGACGGTGAAGAAGTCCTCTTCGGGGCCGAAAGCACCGATGCAGAGGGTCTGGCGCTCGTGGGGATGCTCGTTGATGGGCAGCTCCTTGGCGAGGTAGACGGGAGCCATCTCGAACAGACGGCCCTCAGCGTTGCCCTTCTTGAGGTTGTCCACGATGACGTTCAGCATGGAGGGTGCCAGCAGGGTGCGCATGACGGACAGGTTCTCGCTGATGGGGTTCAGGATGCGGATGGCCTTGCGGGCCTCATCCTCCGCCGGGATGTGGAGCATATCGAACTCGGCATTGGAATAGAAGGCCAGCGTGGAAGCCTCATAGAAGCCCTGAGCGGCCAGCAGACGCTTGGTCTTGAGCTGCTGCTTCTGCTCGTAGTTCAGACCGCCGTTGGTGACAGCGGCAGTGTTCAGGAAGGTGGGTACGATGTGGTCATAGCCGTACTCACGGATGACTTCCTCGGCCAGGTCGGGGAAGCTCTCCACATCCTCACGGTAGAGGGGTGCGGAGACGTCCCAGCTGCCGTCGGCCTGCACGTCCACGGTGAACTCAAGGCGCTTGAGGATGTCGATCATGGTCTGGTCCGGCACGGTGATGCCCAGCACGCCGCAGATCTTGGCCGGGGTGGTGACGATGTGCTTGCGCTCGAGAGGACGGCCATCGGTCAGATCGTATTCCAGTGTGGTGATGTCGCCGCAGTCCAGCTCCTGGATGAGGTGCAGGGCGCGGGCAAGGCCCAGCTCGGGAGAGTGGCGGTCAACGCCCTTCTCGTAGCGGGCGGAAGAGTCGCTGTTCTGGCCCAGAGCGCGGCTGGTCTTACGGACGGAGTCGCGGGCGAAGGTAGCGCACTCGAAGAGCAGGCTGGTGGTGTTGTCGTCCATGCCGGAGTTTGCACCGCCCATGATGCCGGCCAGAGCCACCGGCTTCTCTGCGTCGCAGATGACCAGATTGTTGGGGTTCAGGGTGAACTCCTTCTCATCGAGGGTGGTGATCTTCTCGCCTTCCACGGCGCGGCGGACGGTGATGCTGCGGCCGGCGACCTTGTTCAAGTCGAAGGCGTGCATGGGCTGGCCCATCTCCAGCAGGGTGTGGTTGGTAATATCGACCACATTGCTGATGGAGCGCAGACCGCACAGGGCCAGATGGCGCTTCATCCAGCGGGGAGACTCGCTCATCCGGATGTTGCGGACGTAGTGTGCCATGTAGCGGGGGCAGAGGTCCGGAGCCTCCACCTTCACGCTGATCGGCTCGTCGGCGTCGCAGACGGCGTTGTAGTCCATGGCGGGCATGTGCAGGGGCTTGCCGAGGATGGCGGCCACCTCGCGGGCGATGCCCAGCACCGACTGGCAGTCGGGACGGTTTGCGGTGATGGAGATGTCGAAGATGTAGTCATCCAGACCCACCACGGAGGCGATGTCGGTGCCGGGGACGGAGTTCTCGGGCAGGATGAGCAGGCCGTAGACCTCAGAGCCCGGGAACAGGTCATCGTTCAGGCCCAGCTCCTCGCCGGAGCAGAGCATGCCGTTGGACTCGACGCCCTGCATCTTGCGGGCCTTGATCTTGATGCCGCCGGGCAGGGTGGAGCCGTCCAGAGCGGCAGGCACGCAGTCGCCCAGCTTCATGTTCGCCGCACCGGTGCTGATGCGGATGTCGTGGCCATACTCGCCGCAGTCCACGACGCACTTGGTCAGATGGGTGCCTTCCTGAGGCTCCATCTCCACGATCCTGCCCACGACCACCTTGCTGATGCCGGCGTCCAGCGGGATGAGTTCCTCGACTTCAAAGCCGCAGGAGAAAAGCTTTTCTTCAAGCTCCTGTGCGGTAACGTCAATATCGACGAGTTCTTTTAACCAACTGAAAGGTACTTTCATTGTTTGCTCTCTCCCCTCTTATTCGTGGAACTGCTTGAGGAACTGCAGGTTGTTCTCAAACATCAGGCCGATGTTGTTGATGCCGTACTTCAGCATGGCGATGCGCTCGATGCCGATGCCGAAAGCGAAGCCGGAGTACTCGTCCGGGTCGATGTTGCAGTTCTCGAGGACTTTGCGGTTGACGACGCCGCCGCCCAGCACCTCGATCCAGCCGGTGTGCTTGCACAGGGGGCAGCCCTTGCCGTGGCACTCGAAGCAGCTCACGTCCACCTCGACGCTGGGCTCCGTGAAGGGGAAGTAGGAGGGACGCAGGCGGGTGCGGGTGTCGGCACCGAACATCTTCTGCACGAAGGTGTTCAGAGCGCCCTGCAGATCGCCCAGCGTGATGCCCTTATCCACGACCAGACCTTCCATCTGGTGGAACATGGGGCTGTGGGTAGCGTCGGAGTCAGAGCGGAAGACGCGGCCCGGGATGAGCACCTTGATGGGCGGCTTCTGGCTGTCCATGGTGCGGATCTGGCCGCCGGAAGTCTGGGTGCGGAGCAGGAACTCATCGGACAGGTAGAAGGTGTCCTGCATATCGCGGGCGGGATGGTCCTTCGGGACGTTCAGGCGGGTGAAGTTGTGGTCGTCGTCCTCGATCTCGGGGGCGTCTGCCACAGCAAAGCCCATGCCCGAGAAGACGTCGATGATCTGGTTGGTGACGAGGGTCAGGGGGTGCAGACCGCCCACGGCGCGGGTCTTGGCGGGCAGGGTGATGTCCACCGTCTCGGCGGCGTTGCGGGCAGCAAGCTCAGCCTGCTTCACCTTGTCGGCAGCGGCGTCATACTCGGCCTGGACCCTGGCCTTCAGTTCGTTGATGATCTTGCCCATGGCCGGCCGCTCCTCGGGGGCGACAGAGCGCAGATTCTTCATCAGGGCGGGGATCTTGCCGTTCTTGCTCAGATATTCCTGCCAGAAAGTTGCCAGCGTTTCTTTGGAAGAGACCTGGCCCAGGCTCTCTTCGGCCTGCTTTGCCAGCTCGTCGATCATTGCTTGCATGGATGTTCTCTCCTTCTCATTCGTGTTGTTCAGCGGACAGCAAAAAAGCTCCGTCCCCTGCCCCGGCCTCCTGAAAGGCACGGCAAAAGGGACGAAGCTCATAAAATTCACAGCTCCGCGGTACCACCCGGTTTCCGCCCGGCTCTTTCGCAAGCCGTGCGGCGCTCAAAACGCCGTAACGGGGCGCACCGTCCGGCCCTACTGTCGTTCAGGCCGGCCGCTCGGGAGCGAACTTCAGCCTGCGCCCGCGCGGAAGCCCTCTCAGCCGGTGAAGCTTCTCTCTTTGCTGCGGTGCGCCTGCCTACTCTCTCCGTCGCTGCGTTTGGAGTATTCAGGTCGTGGTCATTTTGATAACCGAGAATCATCTTATCACATTTTGGGGCGGTTTGCAAGCGGCGCAGGCAGATTTCGGGGAATATCCGCATTTTTCTTGCTTTTCAGCAGTTATTATGGTATTCTGAGCTCAACGCTTTACGGAAAGGAGGGTACACCTGCAATGGGTTGGAACGGCTGCGTTTTCTTCAAAAAAGGAAACCCCTAAGCTTTTCCGGCTCGAAGTGTACCCTTTTATAGCCCTCTCAGTCTGCTTCGCAGCCAGCTCTCCCAAAGGGGGCAACAACGACGACCGCCGCCAGTGGCGGAAACAGGGAGTCGCTGTTGGGGCAGCGGCCAGCAGGATGCAAGCGGCAGCGAAGCAGACGCTGGGAGCCGCAACCCGGGCGCAAAGCGCCTCTGGCGTGCCGGGCAGGTCTGAGCTGACTGCTTGAGGCATTTTATATCGCCAGCAGCCGGGCCTCGCTGTGGCAGGGCAGGTCCTTTCAGCAGAGCGTGGAGCATGATCTATGCGCCCCGCAGCTTTGCTATGGGGCGCTTTTGTTTTGCATCGGCGCTTTCCCTTTGTCAAAGCCTCTCCCCTTGGGAGAGGTGTCACCGAAGGTGACGGAGAGGGCAAGGCCGCTGACGGAGAAGCTCCTATACAGCGATACTCTTACTCTGACAAAGAGACAACTTATCGCTGCACAAAGACTCTGCCATGCCGGGCTTGCCCTCTCAGGCGCTCACGCGCCAGCTCTCCCAAAGGGAGAGCCTTTTGGCCGAGGGAAGGCAGCAAACAGCCTATAAAGGGTACACATTTCTATCCATAATAATAGAAAGGGTGTTCCCCCATGAACCATAAACTCAACCTGAAAAAGCAGCTTGCCTGCATCTATACCAACAACTTCTTCTCCGGCCTGCGCATCACCGACGCCGTGTGGGTGGCGCTGCTGGCTGCGCGGGGCTTCTCGCTGTGGGAGATCGGCGTTGCCGAGAGCGTGTTCCACATGGTCAGCCTCACCTTCGAGGTTCCCAGCGGCATGGCGGCTGACCTGCTGGGCCGCAAAAAGACCCTCGTGGCCGGCGGGGTCTGCATGGTGCTCTCCAACCTCCTGATGGCCTTTGCACCGGACCTCTTTTTCATCTGCCTTGCGATGGCGCTGAGCGCACTGGCCAACGCCATGTTCTCCGGCACCGCCTCGGCCCTGACTTACGACAGCCTCAAGCAGTGCGGACGGACAAGCGACTACCTCCGGGTCTCCGCCAACTGCTCCCAGCTCTCCATGCTGGCCACGGCTGTGGGGTCCCTCGCCAGCACGCTGGAACGGTTTCTCCGCTTTTCCGGTTTCTACCTGCTGAGCGCCGCCTTTGAAGGCACTGCCGCTGCCGCCACCGCCCTGATGACCGAACCCATCGTCACCGAGACGCAGGCCCGCCGGGAGAAGCAGACCTTCCGCGACCTGCCCGGCCAGCTGGCGCGGCTGGTGCGGGACAGCATCACCGCTCTTCGCGCCACCCCGCTGGCGGCAAAGCTCATCGTCTCCGCCGCTGTCCTCTGCATCCCCAGCTACCTGACCAAGATGTTCGTCCAGCAGCGGCTCGTCGAGCTGGGCTGGCCCACAGCGCTGCTGTTCGTGCCGATGCTGCTGAGCGGGCTTGCCTCCATGCTGGGCGTTGAAGCGGCCCGGCGGCTCCATCCGAAAAGCCTGCGGCGGTTTTACGCCGTCTGCGCCCTGCTCTGCGGCGGGGGCTGCGCGCTGGTGGGTGCCGCCCCGGTGCTGGGCTGCATCTTCGGCTGTATGCTGGTGCAGGGCGTCATCGACGCCTACCTCCTGCACGAGGACCAGAAGCTCAACGACGTCATCCCCAGTGACCAGCGTGCCACCCTCATCAGCGTGGACAGCATGGTCTACAGCCTGCTCATGATACCCGCCAGCCCCCTCGTGGGCGCGGTGGGCGACGCCTTCGGGCAGGCCGGTGCGGGCCTTGCCGTGCTGGGCGTCCTCGTGGCGCTGACCGGCGCGGCGGCACTTGGCCGAAAGCCGCGCGCCTCCTGAGCAAAAAACGCACTGCCGGGTTCCTTGACAGCCGCCCGGCAATGCGCTATAATAGCGATAGAAAAGGCACTGTGACAAGCGGTTTGGCCTCTTCAAGGGTTTAGATTTCTTTTCCGAAACCGTCACCTTGGCAGAGGTGGCGGTTTTACTTTTTGATCCGAATCGTGAACGTAAGTCCAAAGATGTGGAACGTCAAAGTAATCGGCATCTTCTCACCTCCTTTCGGAAGTGAGAGACCAAACCGCCTGCCGTATGTACAGTGCCTTACCGCCTTGCGGCGGCAGTATCAGTGTATCATAAACGCTGACAGAAAACAAGAAAATCCCCCACAGATGTGGGGGATTTTCTCATGTTCGTGATCTTTTACTTGGCCAGCAGCTCATCCACCAGTGCGTCCATCTGTGCCTCAGCGGCGGCGTTGGAAGCAGAGCGGAGGGTGACGACGGTGTCGCAGACGGTGATGTTCTTCATGCCGTCCAGCTCGGCGCGCATGAGCTTTGCGGCCATGGGCGCCCAGGTGCCGTTCTCCATCAGGGCGATGGTGCGGCTCTGGAAGGCCTTGGTCTTGAGGTGGGCCAGCAGGTTCTCCATCGGCGGGAAGAGGAAGCCGTCATAGGTGGCGCAGGCCAGCACGGTCTTGCCGCAGCGGAAGGCTTCGGTGACGGCGTAGGAGACATCGACCCGGGTCAGGTCGATCTCCACCACCTTCGCCCCCTTGGCCCGGAGCTTTTCGGCCAGGATGTGGGCGGCGGCGCGGGTGTGGCCGTGGATGGAGGCACTGGCGACCAGCACCTTCTCCGGATCCTCGGCCTTGTAGCTGGACCACAGATCGTAGTAGTTCAGGTACTTGCCAAGGTCGCCGGTGAGGACGGGGCCGTGGAGCGGGCAGATGGTCTTGATGTCCAGCGCAGCGGCCTTTTTCAGCAGAGCCTGCACCTGCGGGCCGTACTTGCCCACGATATTCAGGTAGTAGCGGCGGGCCTCGCTGGCCCAGTCGGCCTTCTCGTCGAACTTTGCCACCGCGCCGAAGCGGCCAAAGCCGTCGGCGGAGAAGAGGACTTTTTCGGTGGACTCATAGCTCACCATGACCTCGGGCCAGTGGACCATGGGTGCGAACACGAAAGTCAGGGTGTGAGCGCCCAGCGAAAGGCTCTCGCCGTCCTTCACGACGACGCGGCGCTCCTTGGCGATGGCCTCCGGGCCGAAGAACTGCTCCATATACTGGAAGGTCTTGGCGTTGCCCACCACCTGCATCTCGGGGTAGAGGGCGGCGAGGCGGGCCACATTCGCGCCGTGGTCCGGCTCCATGTGGTGGACGACGAGGTAGGCAGGCTTCTCCCCTGCCAGCGCCTCGGTGACGTTGGCCATCCACTCGTCGGTGGCACGCGCGTCCACGGTGTCGAGGATGGCGGTCTTCTCGTCCCGGATGACGTAGGAGTTGTAGCTGACGCCGGTGGGGACCGGGTACTGGCTCTCAAACAGATCGATGGTGGTATCGTCCACGCCCACGCCCAGAATGGCGCTGCTGATGTTCTTTACGCTCATAAGCACATTTCCTCTCTGTTATTGGTGTGTATGGTCTGCCATGGCCGGCAATTATTTTAAGAATCGTCTCAGTATAGCACAGTCTGCCGTCTTCGTCAACTATTTATCAGGCCGGATGGCCGAATGACGTTCTACTGCGGTAGGTTATATGACCAAGTTCCAATATAACAGCATACTTACGTTTATTATTTGAACTTGGTCAGTTTGGCCAAGTTGCTTTTGCTGACCAAGTTCCAACTTGGTCAGGCAGGTCGAAGTTGGTCACGTTGACCAAGTTCATTTTGTGCCGTATCAACGTCATTATTTCCCAACTTGGTCAGATATTTCGCTGGTCTCAGAGAGTGCTTTCGGCAGCTCGTTCATGTCGTCTATCTCCAAAAGGGCGCTGGCGCTGGCCTCGTCGAGGCTCTGGACGCTGCGCAGCTTCCGGCTGATGGCCCGGCTGCGGACGCCGATGAGCTGGTCCAGCTCTTCGTCGGTCTGGCGCAGACGCTGCTGCATCTTGGCGAGGCCCTGCCCGAACTTGTCGAACTCCGTTTTCACCGCGCCCAGCAGCTGCCAGACCTCGCCGGAGCGCTTCTGGATGGCGAGGGTCTTGAAGCCCATCTGCAGGCTGTTCAGCAGGGCCGCCATGGTGCTGGGGCCTGCCACGTTGACCTGATAGTCCCGCTGCAGCACCTCCAGCAGCCCCGCGTTCACCACCTCGGCATACAGGCCCTCGAAGGGCAGGAACAGGATGCCGAACGCCGTGGTATAGGGCGGCTCGACGTACTTTTCCCGGATGTCTCTGGCCTCGCTGCGGAGCACCAGCTCGAGGGCGTGGCGGGCATCCTCCACGGCCTGCGCGTCGCCGGAAGCGTAGGCGTCCTGTAAGTGGGCGTAGGTGTCGCCGGGGAACTTGGAGTCGATGGGGAGCCAGACGCTGCCGCCGTCTGCGCCCGGCATCCGGATGGCGTATTCCACCCGCTGGGTGCTGCCCGGGATGGTGGCCACGTTGGTGTCGTACTGCTCCGGGGCGAGGATCTCTTCCAGGATCGCGCCCAGCTGGATCTCGCCGAGGATGCCCCGGGTCTTGACGCCCGAGAGCACCTGCTTCAGGCCGCCCACGTCGGCGGCGAGGGACTGCATCTCGCCAAGGCCCTTGTACACCTGCTCGAGCTGCTGGTTGACGGCCTTGAAGCTTTCCGTCACCCGCTTCTGCAAAGCGTCCTGAAGCTGCTCGTCCACCGTGTGGCGTATCTCGTCCAGCTTGCGGGTGTTCTCAGCCTGCAATGCCGTCATGCTCTCGACCATGGCGCGGCGCAGCTGCTCCATCTGCTGGTTGTTGGCCTGCTCGAGGCTCTGCAGACGCCGCTCCAGAATGCGCTGCTGGCTGTCCTGCCCCTGACCGAGGGTGGTGCTCATGCTCTGCACAGCCGTCTGCAGCGTCTCGCTGACGCTGCGGATGGCGGCGTAGTTCTGCTGGGCGATGGCGTCCTGACGGGCGTTGAACTCTTTGGCCTGAGCGGCCAGCTGCTCTTCGAGCCAGTCTTTCAGCTCTTCGCAGTCGGCTTCGTCCAACCCGCCGGTGGGGCGTCCGCTGCGGAAGAGCAGCACCGCCATCATCAGGCAGATGGCCACCAGCAGGACGGTATACAGCATTGCGAGAAATTCCATTTATTCTACTTCCTCAAACTTCAAAACTTCTTTGGTGGTCACGGTATCGCCACCGTACAGGCCCACGCCGTCGGCCTCCATCTCGCCGCTCTGGTTGTCGTAGGGGTCGCTGCGGAAGCCCAGCATCGGCGGGTCGAAGGGCGCTTCAAAGGCGCTGTTTGCCACCATGCGGCCCGTATCCAGACTGCCGAAATAGTGGCGGCGGAGCACTTCATCGCCCCGGCGGGCCATGGAGGCACCGTAGGAGCAGTCGGCATACATCCAGCCCCTGGGGGCGACGTAGAACCGCGCCCAGTCGTGACAGCCCGCGTCCCCCGGGGCCACTGCAAAGCCGCTCTCCCACCGGGCCGGGATGCCCGCGATGCGGCAGAGGGTGATGAAGGTCAGCGCCATGATGCCGCAGTCTCCCCGGCGGCTGCAGGCGCAGTTCTCGGCGATGGACTCGTGGACGAAATAGGAGGGCTGGAAGTGATACCGGACGTTCAGGGTGACATAATCGTAGATGCGCTTCGCCTTCTCCGCCGGGCTGGTGATGCCCTCGGTGAGCTGAGCCGCCAGCGCCCGCAGGTAGGGCGTAAAGACGATGTGGGGCGCTTCCTCGCCGGTGTAGAACTCGGGCTGCTCCGGGTCGGGCGTGAAGGAAAGCGGGTCGGCGTAGACTGCCGTCTCCCGGTAGCTGTACTCGGCCCCGAAGGTGCGGTTCTCGGTCAGGTCGGCCTCCCAGCAGACGGTGCGCTGGGGCGCGTCCTCGGCGGCGATATGGCCGGGCGTCTCGGTGAAGCGGTCCAGCGTGATATGGCTCTGGGACGGGCAGGCGGCAGGCAGGGCCAGCCATGCCCGGACGTGGACGGCGTCTCTGCCCTCGGCTTTCGCCTTTTCCAGCGCGGCGGCGAAGGCTTCGTCGGACATCCGGATGCTGGTGCGGAGGGTGATGTCGGCGCTGGCGCTCCCCTCCCGCTCCATCTTCTCGTGGAGGCGGTGGCGCTCTTCGTTCTTGTTGTTGGGGGCGTCCGGCGTCAGCTTCCGGGCGGCGAGGTCGGCGTGGGTAGCCAGCAGCGTCTCGGCGAACCGGGCCTGATACCGCTTCTCCCCTTCCACGAACCGCCAGTCCATCCGGCCCTCCCAGTCGAGCTTCTTAAATTCCTCTGCCGTGAAGTCCCTGACCCGCTCCTGCATCCGGGCGATGGCCTCGGCTTCCGTCCAGCAGTATTCCCCGGGCAGTCGGCGCATGATCTCCTTCTGAACGGTCAGGGCCTCCCGCAGGGCGTCCACACCGTGGGGCGTGGGGTTCTCGGGCGGGACATACCCCTCCGGCGGGGCGATGCCGTTGGATGCCGGGCCGTTCTGGGTCTTTGTCCAGTCCTCGGCCAGCAGCCGGTCGATGCGGGCGATGGCCTCCTGATAATATCCGGCCGCTTTCAGCCGGGCGATGTCGTCGGGCAGGCCCACATTCAGGCTGCGGACAGCTTCATTCCAGTCGTACATATTCTTTCCCTCCTGTTATTCCGAAACGCTCTGCCAGAACTCGGCAGCACGTTCCACCCAGCCCTCGGCGTCCGTCCCCACGCCGATGCCGATGCCATGTTTGGCGTTGTCGTAAACTTCCACCCGGTTGGGGACGCCGTTGTCCCTCAGGGCCTTGGCAAGGGTCGGCCCCTGCAGGGGGTAGACGAAGGCTTTCAGCATGGTGTCATTCCTGCCGTACCACAGGAAGGTGGGCGGATAGTCCGGCGTCACCAGCTTCGAGACGGTGTAGGAATAGTAGCGTCTTTCCAGCCGGTCGGTATCCATCAGGAGATGGTAGGCAGGCTTTGCCCCAAGGAAGTTGTTGATGGGGTAGACCAGCAGCAATACGCCGGGCTTCGGCACACCGTAGCGGCCCCAGCCCTTTTCCTCATTGCCGAAGACGCCTGCGATCTGTCCGCCGGAGGAGTAGCCCAGCAGGGCGTAGTCTTCCGTGGAGACGCCGAAGGTGTCGGCATTGTCCATCACGAAGCGGATGGCCCGGGCCAGGTCTTCCAGCGGAGCGTCGTCCCCGGCCTCCCATCCGATGCGGTAGCGCAGCGAGAAGACGGCATAGCCCTGCTCGTGCAGCTCCCACGCCGTGGACACGCCGCCCCGCAGCTCGCCGCTGTAGTAGAGCGCGTTGCCCGACAGCACGATGGCAAACTTAGCCCCCGGCTGCTGGGCCGGGCAGTAATACAGCTCCGCATGAGCGCGGGCAGGCACGGCGGCGATCTCCTCTTCCGAATAGAGCGGATAGGTCACCCGGGTGCCGTCGTGGTAGACCTGAGCCAGATAGTTGAGGCCCGCTGCGCAGGCTTCGGCGGAGGTCTTGCCGACCACCTCGGTCAGCGTCTCGTCGTCACGGCTGGTGGAGAGCTTTTCGCAGTCCCGCTCCCACACATAGGTGTATGTATAGAGACCGCTGGCCTTGATGTCGGGGTCGTCGCGTATCTCCTTCATGGTGGTCTGGGGGGTGATGCTGGCTGCTGAGGCCGGGACGGCGAGGACACCGAGCATCAGCACAGAGGCAGCGATTCGTTTCCAATCCATCTTCATTTCTCCTTTTTCAGAGCAGCCTTCATTGCATTTTTCGGCAAAGAGGTCTATAATAGTCCCTGCCCCAAACGGGTATATACTCTATTGTATCACAACGGTGCTGATTGTCAAAAAATTTCTGCCCGGGAGGGAGCCCTGTCATGCTGACCAATTACCACACCCACACCACCCGCTGCGGCCACGCCGAAGGCACCGAGGAGGACTACATCCTCACGGCCCTGCGCTGCGGCTTCAAGGTGCTGGGGTTTTCTGACCACACCCCCTGGGCCTACACGACGCCGGGCTTCGTCAGCCGCATCCGGATGCTGCCCTCCCAGCTGGACGATTACGTCCTGACCCTGCGCGGGCTGCGGGAGAAATATGCCGACAAGCTCCACATCCGCATCGGCCTCGAGGCGGAGTATTTCCCGGCCTATCTGGGCTGGCTCAAGGAAGAGATGGAGCGGCTGGACATCGAATATCTCATCCTCGGCTGCCACTACGACACCACCGACGAGCAGGACGCCAGAGCCAGCCGCTTCGGCGGCAGCACCTCCACGGCCCACGGCAGGCGGTATGCCGAACAGGTGGTGGAAGCGCTGGAAACGGGGCTTTACCGGTATCTGGCCCACCCCGACCTCTTTTTGAACCGGGTGACGGCCTTCGACGCCGACGCCGAGAAAGCCTGCCGGGACATCTGTGCCGCAGCGGCGCGGCTGGACATCCCCCTCGAGTACAACATGGCCGGTCTGACCTTGCAGGACCGCCCCGACGGCTCTCTGGGCTACACCCGGGACGAGTTCTGGCGCATCGCGGCGGAGTACCCCGTCAATGCCATCATGGGCTGCGACGCCCATGCCCCCTCGGAGCTGGACGTCGTCCCCGCCATCGAGAAAAAGAAAGCCTTCCTGCACAGCCTGGGCATCCCGGTGCTGGACACCCTGCCGGGGCTGGAATAAGCGGCCATTGCGCGGACGGGCTGCACCTGCTATACTGAGATAAGAGGAATGATGCAGAGCGCATTGGGGCGCTCTGCCGGGAAAGAATATCATGAGCAATATCACCATCCGGCCCATGGAGCCGGAAGACTGGAACGCTGTGTCCGAGATCTATTCAGAGGGCATCGCCACGGAGCACGCCACCTTCCAGACCACCTGCCCGCCCTACACGGCGTGGGACGCCTTTCACATCAAAGAATGCCGCCTCGTCATTCTGGACGGCGGCGAGCTGGCCGGTTGGGCCGCACTGCGGCGGGTAGACCCCCGCTGGTGCTACCGGGGCGTGGCCGAGGTGAGCATCTACGTCGGCGAGAAGTTCCGGGGCCGGGGCCTCGGCTCCCGCCTGCTGACGGCCCTCTGCGAAGAGTCGGAGAAAGAGGGTTACTGGACCTTACACTCCACCGTTTTGCAGGACAACACCGCCAGCCTCGGCCTCCACACGAAGTGCGGCTTCCGGGTGGTGGGGCGGCGGGAGCGCATCGCCCGGGACTGTCATGGCCGCTGGCTGGACACCTACCTGATGGAGCGCCGCGCCAAAGCCGACGAGCCTGCGGGGTACAAAAGGCTGTAACGGGTTTGGCGGCATGCCCTCTCAGTCTCGCTCCGCTCGCCAGCTCCCCCAAAGGGGGAGCCACTGGCGGGCCGGTCAGGCCCACGCGGGACGAGCAAAGTTGGGTTTTATCGTAAACAGTAGTGCCCTGCTACAGAGGGCAGCAGCTTCGGGACAATATCCCTTGTCAAGCTGCTGTGAATCTCTGTAGCAGGGCACTATTTTTTGCGTCATATTGAGCTTTCAGCGGTCAGCGGAAAGTGGCCCGACATGCCAATGGCTCCCCCTTTGGGGGAGCTGGCGCGAAGCGCCTGAGAGGGCTACCACTCGTTGTCCCCGGCATCGGTATCGGCCACCCGGGTGCGCTGGAACATGCTTTCCAGCACGGCGCAGTATTTGTCGGCCAGGCAGACGATGACCGCCTCCCGGCAGGTGGGGACATGACGGAAGGTCAGGGGCCACATATGGCTCGAGATGATGTTCTGCTCTTTTCTGGTGATGGCGAAGCAGCGCTCGGCATTGACGCAGGCAGAGCCGGGATGGGCAAAGCCGTGCATCTCGAACAGGCGGCGCAGACCCCGGAAAGAGCTGTGCTTGTGCCAGTCGTAGAGATAGAAGTCATGGAGGAAGGCCCCCACGGCCAGCGACGTCTCATCCGCGCCCAGATGGAAGCGGCGGTTGAGCCAGAAGCTCACCAGCACCACATTCTTGCAGTGCTGGTAGGTGGTCACATCGCCGTGCTGGATAAATTCCCGCATCCGCTGCACTTCGGGGTGCTGGTCATACTGGGCCAGAATGGCGGTGAGGCACTGACGCTCCGTATCAGAAAGCTGCATTGAAAAGTTCCCTTTCATAAAGAGGTTAAACCTCTCCGTCACGCCTGACGGCGTGCCACCTCCCCTATTGAGGGGAGGCTTTGGCATTTCGTAAAGCTTTTTCTCTTCGCCAGAGGCTCCCCTCGGTAGGGGAGCTGTTGAGCGAAGCGAGACTGAGAGGTTAGCTTCTCAGCTGCACCGGGTTGGAATTGCCGAAATTCTCGGCCTCGGTGGGGTTCGTGCGCTTGAGGCTCAGATCCACGAGGTACTGCTTGCCGTCGCCCAGCTCCTCGAGCTGTGCCAGTTTTGCCTTGGCGGATGCTTCGTCCGGGTACCACTGGATGAGGAAGAAATTCTCCGCCTCCACGCCGTAATACAGCCACTGGCCGTCGGCCCGGAGCAGGTCGTCCAGATGGTCTACCTCGTCGCCGTCGGTCAGGCCGAGGCCCTCTTCCGCGTAGACGTTTTCCGGCTCCACCTGCAGCACTTCGATGACCTGAATGGCGCTCTGCAGATATTCGTCCTGCGCGATGCTCTTGTCGGAGAGCTCCCAGCCCGTCAGGAATGCCTGCATCAGCAGGTCTTTGACCGAGATCTTCTTTTCCATGTATGTTTCCTTCTTCCTCGTTTGTTTCCGCTGACCAGTATACGCTCAAATCTTGGACAGGTCAACCATAAATTTATGAATTTTTTGTAGGAATGTCCAAATTCAACTCAATTTGAACCCAAACGTCTCCCCCAGCCACTCGAGGGAGAGAGCCACCCAATGGGCGCGGTGAGGGTCGGCGGCATCCACTTCGGCGGTGCTGATGCTGGTGCCGTGAGCGCCTTTCTCGAACAGATGTGCCTCGCACGGCACGCCCGCCCTCCGCAGGGCGGCCAGCAGGAGAAGCGTGTTCTCCACCGGAACGGTCTTATCCTCCATGGTATGCCAGACGAAGACCGGCGGTGTGTCGGCGTTCACCTTATCCTCCAGGGTGAACGCCTGCTGTGCGGCAGCATCCTCGCTGCCCGCCAGCTGGACGAAGCTGCCCCGGTGGGCAAACTCCCCTGCCGTGACGACCGGGTAGCCCAGGATCACTGCATTGGGCCTCTGCTGGGCCGTCTCGCCCGGAATGTCCAGCACCGCGCCGGACAGGGCCAGATGTCCGCCCGCCGAGAAGCCGCAGACGGCGATCTGATCCGGCAGGATGTGCCACTCTCCCGCATTCTGCCGCAGCAGACCCAGCGCTTCGTTCAGCTGTCGAAGAGGCCGGTAGTTCTGCGCCCCCTCCCCCACGCTGTAGGTCAGCACGGCGGTGTGATAGCCCGCCGCCGCAAACTGCAGGGCCACCGGGTCGCCCTCCCGGGGGCTGACATGGTTGTAGCCGCCGCCCGGCACCACCAGCACCAAAGGCCGCTGCTTCACGGCGGGCATGGCGTCCAGCGACGCCCGCAGGGAAACCGTCAGCACACCGCCGCCTGCAAGTTCCAGCTCTATCTGCTGCATCCTTCATCCTCCTTATAAACAGGTCTGTCATTCCGGCCCATTATACGGCTTTGGCGCGGGAAAGTAAAGGCGGCTTTGGCCCCGAAAGGAAAGTTTTTTGAACTTTTTATGAAACCCCTTGATTTTTGTCTCTCAGCGGTGTATATTAGCACTCGAAAGTTATGAGTGCTAAGTTCCTGCAAGCAGTCATGTGCTCCAGGTGCTGGCATTGAATCTGATAAAAAGAGGTTTTGTATTATGGCGAAAAAAGAATTTCAGGCCGAGAGCAAAAAGCTGATGGACATGATGATCAACTCCATCTACACCAACAAGGAAATTTTCCTGCGTGAGCTGATCTCCAACGCTTCGGACGCCATCGACAAGCTGTATTATAAGAGCCTGACCGACACTTCCGTCGGCATGAACAAAGGCGATTTCCGCATCCTGCTCACCCGCGACAAGGACAGCCGCACCCTGACCATCTCCGATAACGGCATCGGCATGACCCGGGAAGAGCTGGAGCAGAACCTCGGCACCATCGCCCACTCCGGCTCCCTCGACTTTAAGAAGGACAACAAGGACGAGAACATCGACATCATCGGTCAGTTCGGTGTCGGCTTCTACTCCGCCTTCATGGTGGCCGACAAAGTGACGGTCATCTCCAAGGCTTACGGCTCCGACGAGGCCTGGCAGTGGGAGTCCAGCGGTGCTGACGGCTATGAGCTTGAGCCTGCTGAGAAGGAGACTGCCGGTACCGACATCATCCTCCACATCAAGCCCGACACGGAGACCGACAACTACGACAACTTCCTCGACGAGTACGGCATCGTGGCCATCGTCAAGAAGTACAGCGACTATGTGCGCTACCCCATCCAGATGGAGCGGGAGAAGAGCCGTCAGAAGCCCGAACCCGACCCCAAGCCCGACGACTACAAGCCCGAGTGGGAGACCTACACCGAGCTGGAAACTCTGAACAGCATGGTGCCTATCTGGAAGAAGCAGAAGAGCGAAGTCACCGACGAGGAGTACGCAAACTTCTACAAGGATAAGTTCAGCGACTACGCCGACCCCGCCCGCGTCATCGTGAGCCGCACCGAGGGTACTGCAAACTATAACGCCCTGCTCTTCGTACCCAGCCACCGCCCCTATGACTTCTACACCAAGGACTACGAAAAGGGTCTGGCTCTGTACGCATCCGGCGTCCTCATCATGGAGAAATGCGCCGACCTGCTGCCCGACTACTTCAGCTTTGTCAAGGGCATCGTGGACAGTCAGGACCTGAGCCTGAACATCAGCCGTGAGATGCTGCAGAAGGACAATCAACTCAAGCTCATCCACAACGCTCTGGAAAAGAAGATCAAGAACGAGCTCCACGCCATGCTGGCCAACGACCGCGAGAAGTACGAGAGCTTCTGGAAGGAGTTTGGCCGTCAGCTGAAGTTCGGCGCATACTCCGACTACGGGATGCACGCCGAGCTGCTGCGCGACCTGCTGCTGTTCTGGTCTGCCAAGGAGCAGAAGATGGTCACTCTGCAGGAGTACGTGGACAAGATGCCCGCCGAGCAGAAGTACATCTACTTCGCCGCCGGCGACTCCACCGACCGTCTGGCAAAGCTGCCTGCCGCTGAGCTGGTCATGGACAAGGGCTACGACGTCCTGCTCCTGACCGAGGATGTGGATGAATTCTGCCTGCAGATCATGCGCACCTACCCCCGCAAGGATGCCGAGGGCAAGGACGGCACCGTCGAGTTCAAGAACGTCAACAGCGGCGATCTGGGCCTCGAGACCGAGGACGAGAAGAAGGCCGCCGAAGAGGCTACCACCGCCAACAAGGCTCTGTTTGACGCCATGAAGGACGCTCTGGACGGCAAGGTCAAGGAGGTCAAAGTCTCCACCCGCCTGAAGGACCACCCCGTCTGCCTGTCTGCCGACGGCCCGCTGTCCATCGAGATGGAGAAAGTGCTCTCCAAGCAGCCCGGCAGTGAGGGCGTCAAGAGCGACAAGGTGCTGGAGCTGAACGTCAACCATCCCGTCTTCGCTGTGCTGAAAGCCGCACAGGAGGCTGGCGATACCGAGAAGCTCAAGAAGTACAGCGCTCTGCTCTACGCACAGGCACAGCTCATCGAGGGCCTGCCCGTGGATGACCCCGCCGCTTACGCCGAGGCCGTCTGCAGCCTGATGCAGTGATCTTTCCCTGTGTTCCCGGGCCGGAGGGCGCTGCTCCCTCGCCTTCCGCCTGACATCATAATTTTCTTCCCTTAACAAGAAGGCCGCGCTCCGCTGGAAAAGTGGATCGCGGCCTTTTCTTTTGCACTGCCCGCCGCAGTAAGGTTTCTCCATGTCGCGGCCCTCTCCCCCGCCGGGACGCGGCAGCGGGAAGTTTTGGCGCAGTTACACAATGCTTTCCCGGTTTCGAAAAAACTTTTGTCTCAGTTGTAATTTATCCGAGATTTTTATTTTGCATCCCCGCCGGACAGCCCCGGCGGGGATTTTTTGCAACTTTTCATTGAGATGCAACAATAACACATGGTTTTTTCCGGGCAAATCCTTTACTATAGGAATAGAAGCGGGCTGTATCGCCCACATGAAATAAAAAAATATCTGTCTGTCAGGAGGAAGATTCCATGATGAAGTCCATTCCCGTATGGAAGCAGGAGCTGTCCGACGGCGTCCACGCCGCGCGCCTCGCCTCCCTGTATTGCTGTTCTCCCGCTGAGACGGCCTCCGAAGCCGCCCGTTACGCCGCTGTGCTGGACGGGCTGGAAAAGACCTTCGGCTCCCACGCTGAGGCCGGCCTTTACAGCGCGCCGGGCCGCACCGAGATCGGCGGCAACCACACCGACCACCAGCATGGCCGGGTGCTGGCCGGCAGCGTGAACATCGACATGATCGCCGCCGCAGCCCCCAACGACAAGAACCAGCTCCGCGTCCAGAGCGAGGGCTATGATCTGTGCGTCATTGATCTGAACGACCTCGAGGCCCGCAAAGAAGAGGAGAACACCACCGCCGCCCTGCTGCGCGGCGAGTGCGCCGCCTTCACCCAGCGGGGCGCAAAGCTGGCCGGTCTGGACATTTACGTCTCTTCCAACGTGCCGAAGGGCAGCGGCGTCTCCTCTTCTGCCGCCTTTGAAGTGCTCATCGGCGTCATCCTGAACGACTGCTTCATGACCGAGAAGGTCTCCCCCATCGCCATCGCGCAGATCGGCCAGTGGGCTGAGAACGTCTACTTCGGCAAGCCCTGCGGCCTGATGGACCAGATGGCTTCCAGCGTGGGCAACATCATCACCATCGACTTCGCCAGCCCCGCAAAGCCCGTGGTAGAGCCTGTGGCTGTGGACTTCTCCAAGGCTGGTCTGGCCCTCTGCATCCTCGACTCCGGCGCAGACCACGCCGATCTGACCGACGAGTACGCCGCCATCCCGGCTGAGTGCCGCGCCGTAGCCGCTGTCTGCGGCGGCGAGGTGCTGCGGGATGTGCCGTTCGAGACCTTCCTTGCAAAGCTTCCCGAATGCCGCAGGCAGTGCGGCGACCGCGCCGTCCTCCGCGCCTTCCACGTCTACGCCGACAATGACCGTGTGGCAAAGCAGGTGGCCGCACTCCACGATGGCGACTTCGACACCTTCCTCTGCCTCGTGAACGAGTCCGGCCGCAGCAGCTGGGAGTATCTGCAGAACGTCATCCCCGCAGGCTACAAGGAGCATCAGGAAGTGGGCGTGACCATCGCTGCCGCCAAGCATCTGCTGGGCGATAAGGGCGCTGTCCGCGTCCACGGCGGCGGTTTCGCCGGCACGGTGCAGGCTTTCGTGCCTGTGGAGATGCTGGATGAGTTCAAGGCCGGTATGGAAGCCATCCTCGGCGAGGGCCGCTGCCACGTCCTGTCCATCCGTCCGGAGGGAGGTGCTGTCCTGTGATCTCCACTGCCATCCAACAGCTCGTCAACTACGGTCTGGACACCGGCCTCATCCTGCCTGACGACGAAATTTACATCCGCAACCAGCTGCTCATGACCATGCAGCTCGACAGCTTCACGGAGCCGGAGGGCGACGTCTGCTACGCCGACCTCGAGAGCATCCTGAAAACGCTGGTGGATGATGCCGCAGCCCGGGGCGTCTGCGACGACAGCCCCACGGCCCGCGACCTCTTCGACACCCGGCTCATGGGTGTGCTGACGCCCCGCCCCAGCATCGTCCGCGCCAACTTCGAAGAGCGGTACGAGACCGACGGCCCCCAGGCCGCCACCGACTGGTTCTACAAGTTCAGCCAGGACACCGATTACATCCGCCGCTACCGCATCAAGCGGGACGTCAAGTGGGTCACCAAGACCCCCTACGGCGACCTCGACATCACCATCAACCTGTCGAAGCCCGAAAAAGACCCCAAAGCCATCGCAGCCGCAAAGCTGGCTCCTCAGAGCGCCTACCCCAAGTGCCAGCTCTGCGTGGAGAACGAGGGCTATGCCGGCCGGCTGAACCATCCCGCCCGGGAAAATCACCGCATCATCCCGCTGACCATCAACGACAGTGCGTGGAATTTTCAGTACAGCCCCTATGTCTACTACAATGAGCACTGCATCGTCTTTAACAGCCAGCACACCCCCATGAAGATCGAGCGTGCCACCTTCCGCAAACTGCTGGACTTCGTGGCCCTCTTCCCCCACTACTTCGTGGGCAGCAACGCCGACCTGCCCATCGTGGGCGGCAGCATCCTGAGCCACGACCACTTCCAGGGCGGCCACTACGAGTTCGCCATGGCCAAAGCGCCCATCGAGAAGAAGTGGGTCTTCCCCGGCTTTGAGGACGTGGACGCCGGCATCGTCCACTGGCCCATGAGCTGCATCCGCCTCACCTGCGCCGACGACGAGCGCCTTGTGGAGCTGGCCGATCAGATTTTGACCGCATGGCGGGGCTACACCGACGAGAGCTGCTTTGTCTACGCCGAGACCGACGGCGAACCCCACAACACCATCACCCCCATCGCCCGGATGCGGGACGGCAAATTCCAGCTGGATCTGGTGCTGCGCAACAACATCACCACGCCGGAGCATCCGCTGGGCGTCTATCACCCCCACGCAAAGCTCCACCACATCAAAAAGGAGAATATCGGCCTCATCGAGGTCATGGGTCTGGCCGTTCTGCCCAGCCGCCTGAAAGCCGAGATGGCCGATGTGGAAGCCGCCCTCGCGGCCCGCACCCCCGCCGCTGAGTACGGCGAGAACATCCAGAAGCACGCCGAGTGGGCGATGGACATCCTCGCCCGCCATCCGGAGCTGAACGCCGATAACGTCCATCTGATCCTGCAGGACGAGGTGGGCCATGTGTTTGAGCAGGTGCTGGTGGATGCCGGTGTCTACAAGCTGGACGAGGCTGGCCGCGCCGGCTTTGAGCGATTCTTAGCAAGTATCTGAGCATAAAAAGGAATGCCTCCCCGGCGGGGAGGCATTCCTTTTTCGTTTATTGTTTGCCCAGCTGCCAGAACGCAACGGCGCTGGCGGCAGCGACATTCAGCGAATCCACGCCGTGGGACATGGGGATCTTGACCGTGTAGTCGCAGGAAGCGATGGTGTCGGCGGCGAGGCCGTCGCCCTCGGTGCCAAGCACGATGGCAAGCTTCGGCTCTTTTGCAAGCTGCTCATCGTCGATGCTCACTGAGCGGTCGCTGAGGGCCATCGCGGCGGTCTTGAAGCCGAGGGAGTGGAGGATGTCCATCCCCTTCTCCGGCCAGTCTGCCGGGGTCTCGCCCAGCTGCCCCCAAGGCACCTGGAACACCGTACCCATGCTGACGCGGACGGCGCGGCGGCAGAGCGGGTCGCAGCAGGAAGGATTGATGAGGACAGCGTCCATGTTCAGCGCCGCCGCCGAGCGGAAGATGGCCCCCACATTGGTGGAGTCCACGATGCCCTCCAGCACGGCCACCCGGCGGGCGTTTTTGCAGAGCTCTTCCACCGGGCGGGGTGCCGGGCGGTGGAAGGCGCAGAGGACGCCCCGGGTCAGCTCAAAGCCGGTGAGCTCTGCCAGTATCTCCCGATCTGCCGTGTACACCGGCGCGTCGCCGCAGCGGCTCAGGATGCCCGCTGCCGGGCCGGTGATCTGCTTGCGCTCCATCAGCAGAGACACGGGCTTGTAACCTGCGTCCAGCGCCCGGTCGATGACCTTGGGGCTCTCGGCGATGAAGATGCCTTTCTCCGGCTCGAGGCGATTGCGCAGCTGGTTCTGGGTCAGCCGGGCATAAGGGTCCAGCTCCGGCGCGTGGAAATCCGTGATCTCGATGATATTGGGCATACAGAAAGCCCCTCCTTCTCCTGAAAAAAGCTGTTTTATGTATTCTACCACAGTCTGCGCCGCATTGCAAAACAAAGCGCATCCCGCGATACCCGCCCGGAATCGTCATTATCTATAAAAAATATGGCGCAGTTTTTGACAAAACGCCGGTTTTGCGCTATAGTATGGCATGGAATTATTTTCTGGATACAAGGAGGAGCTTTTATGCCATCTCTCAAACCTCACGGACAGATGTCCGAAGCTTTTATCACCGCTCTGTTTCTCTCCGTCTCAGGCGGCTTACAGGATGTTTATACCTATTTATACCGCGGCAAGGTCTTCGCCAACGCCCAGACCGGCAACATCGTGCTGATGGCCGTCAAGCTGTTTGCGGGCGAGTGGGGCGAGGCACTGCGCTACCTGATGCCCCTTTGCGCCTTTGCGCTGGGCATTTTTGTGGCCGAGTTCATCCGCCTCAAGCTCAAGCGGATGCAGTGGCTCCACTGGCGTCAGCTGGTGGTGCTGTTCGAGATCCTGCTGCTCTTCGTCGTGGGCTTTTTGCCGCAGGAGCTGAATCTTCTGGCCAACTCCCTCGTCTCCTTCTCCTGCGCCATGCAGGTACAATCCTTCCGCAAGGTGAACGGCTATGCCTTCGCCAGCACCATGTGCATCGGCAATCTGCGCAGCGGCATGGACTCCCTCTGCGCATGGCTGGTGGGCGGCAGCACCAAAGCCTTCGGCAAGGCGCTTCACTACTTCGCCATCATCTTCCTGTTCGCGCTGGGTGCCGGCCTCGGCAGCCTTGCACTGGCCCCCATGGGCAGCCGGGCCATCTGGCTGTCCTGCCTGCTGCTCTTCATCAGCTTCTGCCTGATGTTCCTGAAAGAGGACATTGAGGAGCTGGAAGAATTTGAGCACCTGGAGCACGAGGAAGCCTTCAAAAAATAATTGCGCCGAGGCCCGTCGTATGCTATACTATAAGGTGTTTGTGTGATACTTCGGCCCGCCGCACCACCGACGTGCCGGAGATGAAGTTGTAAGATCAGGAAGAGGAGCATTCCATGAAAAAAGGCTTTGACAACGCGAAATATCTTCAGATGCAGTCCCAGCACATCCGGGAGCGCATCGCACAGTTCGACAACAAGCTCTACCTCGAGTTTGGCGGCAAGCTGTTCGACGACTACCACGCCTCCCGCGTGCTGCCGGGCTTTGAGCCGGACTCCAAGCTGCAGATGCTGCTGCAGCTCAAGGAGCAGGCCGAGATCGTCATCGTCATCAGCGCGCAGGACATCATCAGCAGCAAGGTGCGCGGCGACTACGGCATCACCTACGACCTCGACGTTCTCCGCCTCATCGACGCCTTCCAGGGCATGGGCCTGTTCGTGGGCAGCGTCTGCGTGACCATGTACACCGCCGCCCCCGAGGTCGAAGCCTTTGAGCACAAGCTGAACAGCGTGGGCGTGCGCACCTTCCGCCACTATAAGATCCCCGGCTACCCCAACGATGTGGCCCGCATCGTCAGCGACGAGGGCTACGGCAAGAACGACTACATCGAGACCCAGCGTCCCCTCGTCGTCATCACGGCCCCCGGCCCCGGCAGCGGCAAGATGGCCACCTGCCTGTCCCAGCTCTACCACGAGCACAAGCGGGGCGTCAAGGCCGGTTACGCCAAGTTTGAGACCTTCCCCATCTGGAACCTGCCCCTCAAGCACCCGGTCAACCTCGCCTACGAGGCCGCTACCGCCGACCTGAACGACGTGAACATGATCGACCCCTTCCATCTGGAGGCCTACGGCGTCACCACCGTCAACTACAACCGCGACATCGAGATCTTCCCGGTGGTCAACGCGATGTTCGAGCTCATCGCAGGCAAGAGTCCCTACAAGTCCCCCACGGACATGGGCGTGAACATGGCCGGCAACTGCATCGTGGACGACGAAGCCTGCCGCGAGGCCTCCCGCAACGAGATCATCCGCCGCTACTTCAAGGCGCTCTGTGACCAGAAGACCGGCAAGAATGTCGAAAACGAGCTGTTCAAACTTGAGCTGCTGCTGAATCAGGCCGGTCTGGCTGTCGGCGACCGTGCCGTGGAAAAGCAGGCTCACGCCGTGTCCGAGCGCACCGGCGGCGCACCCGCTGCCGCCATCGAGCTGCCGGACGGCACCGTCGTCACCGGCAAGAACGGTCCCCTGCTGGGCGCAGCCTCTTCTGCCCTGCTCAATGCCCTCAAGAAGCTGGCCGGCATCGACCATGAGATCGATTTGGTCTCCGCCCGCGCCATCGAGCCCATCCAGACCCTCAAGACCAACTACCTCGGCAGCCGGAATCCCCGCCTGCACACCGATGAGATCCTGATCGCGCTGTCCAGCTCTGCCGCCGAGAATGAGACGGCTGCTGTCGCTCTGCAGCAGCTCTCCAAGCTCAAGGGCTGCGACATGCACTCCACGGTCATCCTGTCCAGCGTGGATACGGACACCATCAAGCGTCTGGGGATGTACCTCACCTGCGAGCCCGCCTATGAGCAGGAAGACCGCAAGTATCACAAGAAATAAGCGCTCCGGCGCATAAGAAAAGCCGCACAGTACAGCGAAAAGCTGTACCGTGCGGCTTCTTTGTTTCTTCTGTAGTTTCTCAGACGTGGGACAGGCTGGGCGCACCGCCCGCGATCTCCTCGGCGGTCAGGGGCTTCGCCTCGGCAGGGGCGTTCAGACGCTCCTTTGCTACGGCCAGCATCAGTTTGATGCGGTTCTCCTGATTGACCCTGGTGGCGCTGGGGTCGTAGTCGATGGGGGTGATGTTGGCGCTGGGGTACATTGCGCGGATCTTGTTTACCATGCCCTTGCCCACGATGTGGTTCGGCAGGCAGCCAAAAGGCTGTGCGCAGACGATGTTGCCGTAACCGCCCTGTACCAGTTCGATCATCTCAGCCGTCAGCAGCCAGCCCTCGCCCATCTTGGCACCCAGAGAGATGATGCCCTCGGGCTTTTCCACCAGCTCCTTGAAGGGGCCGGGGGCGTAGAAACCGGCGTCCGCCTCGGCCTTGAGCATGGAGCGCTCCACGCTGTCCAGCCAGTTGAGCAGCTGGTCGGTACCCATCTTCATGGCCAGCTTGCCGCCGTAGAGGACATGGTCCTCGCCCATGTTGAAGATGCAGTACTGCACAAAGCCCATCAGACCCGGGAAGTTGACCTCGCAGTCCTGGCTCTCGAGGAACTTCTGCAGGTCGTTGTTGCCCAGCGGGCTGTACTTGACGTAAATCTCGCCCACGACGCCGACTTTGACCTTCGGCACACGGGTGACGGGAATGGATTTGAAGTCCCTTGCGATGAGGGGGAAGGTGTGCTTCATCTCGCGGGAGGTGAAGCCCTTGCCCGCCAGCAGCACACGGCCCAGACGCTGGACCCAGAGGTCTACCATCTTATCGGCAGCGCCCTTCTCGTTCTCATACGGAGCGACCTGATTGCGCAGGGCGCAGAGCATATCGCCGTAGAACACGCTGGCGATGGCCCGGCGGGCCAGAGGCAGAGTCATCTGGAAGCCGCTGTCCTTCTCGAGACCCGAGAAGTTCAGGCTGGCCACCGGGATGTTCGGATAGCCTGCCTTGACCAGCGCCTTGCGGAGCAGGTGGATGTAGTTGGAGGCACGGCAGCCGCCGCCCGTCTGGGTGATGAGCAGGGCCGTATGCTCGAGGTCGTACTTGCCGCTGTTCAGCGCGTCGAGGAACTGGCCGATGACCAGCAGTGCCGGATAGCAGGTGTCGTTGTGGACATATTTCAGGCCCAGCTGCGCCACAGCGCTGCCGCAGTTGCCAAGGATCTCGCACTTGTAGCCGTCATAGCGCAGGGCGTATTCCAGCAGGCGGAACTGGGTGATGGCCATGTTGGGGATGAGGATGGTGTGAGTTTTCTTCATCTCCGGGGTGAATTTGGGGTAATTGTATTCCATAGGTTCCTCCTATGTTACTTCTTATCTTCGTCTCGCTCATCCAGCGCGGCGAACAGGCTGCGCAGGCGGATATTGACAGCACCCAGGTTTGTGATCTCGTCAATTTTCAGCTGGGTGTAGAGCTTGCCGCCCTCCTGCAGGATCTCGCGGGTCTCATCGGTGGTGATGGCATCCACGCCGCAGCCGAAGGACACCAGCTGCACCAGATCCATATCCTTCTGGGTGGTGCAGTACTTGGCGGCAGCATAGAGGCGGCTGTGGTAGGTCCACTGGTTCAGCACGCTGGTGGGGAACTTCTCCACGCGGTTGGAGATGCTGTCCTCGGTGACCACCGCCGCGCCGTGGCGGGTGATGAGGTGGTCGATGCCGTGGTTGATCTCCGGGTCCACATGGTAGGGGCGTCCGGCCAGCACGATGATCCGCCTGCCCTGACGGCGGGCCTCATCAATGATCTCGCTGCCCTTGACCCGGATCTGTGCCATGTGGGCCTCATACTCGGCATAGGCGGCGTTGGCAGCCTCCTGCACTTCCTTCTCGGAGATGCCGCCGAAATACTTGGGCAGCACGTCCTTCGCCATCTTGTGGACGAAATCCTTCGGACGGTGGATGCCGACGTAGTCGTAGATGAACTTCTGGCCTTCCAGCTCGGGGCAGTTGCCGGCGAGGACTTCGGGATAGTAGGCCACAACGGGACAGTTGTAGTGGTTGTCGCCCAGACCCTCGTCGATGTTGTAGGTCAGGCAGGGGTAGAAGATGGCGTCCAGATGCATCTGGGTCAGGGCCTTGATGTGGCCGTGGCTGAGCTTGGCCGGGAAGCAGGCGGTGTCGCTGGGGATGGTAGCCTGACCGGCCAGATAGAGACCGCGGCTGGACACCGGGCTGGTGTGGACGGCAAAGCCCAGCTTGGTCCAGAAGGCATGCCAGAACGGCAGCAGCTCGTACATATTCAGGCAGAGCGGGATGCCGATGGAGCCGCGCTTTCCGGCCACGGGCTTGTAGCCGGCCAGAAGCTGCTGCTTGTAGGCGTAGAGGTTGAGGCTGTTGTCCTCGCTCTTGCCGGTGACGGGCTTGTCGCAGCGGTTGCCGGAAATGAACTTGCGGCCATCGGCAAAGGTGTTGACGGTGAGCTGGCAGTGGTTGCCGCAGCCGCCGCACTTGACGCTGACGACTTTCTGGTCGAAGCTCTCCAGCTCTTCCTCGCTCATCATGGCAGAGGTGGTCTGGCCGTTCTTGCGGCACTGGCGCAGACCGAAGAGGGCCGCACCGTAAGCGCCCATCAGACCGGCGATGTCGGGGCGGATGACCTCGACGCCCATCTCCTTCTCGAAGGCGCGGAGGACGGCCTCATTGTAGAAGGTACCGCCCTGCACGACGATCTTCCGGCCCAGCTCTTCGGGGCTGGACGCACGGATGACCTTATACAGCGCGTTCTTGACGACGCTGATGGACAGGCCCGCCGAGATATTCTCGATGGACGCGCCGTCCTTCTGGGCCTGCTTGACCGAGCTGTTCATAAAGACGGTGCAGCGGCTGCCCAGGTCCACGGGGCGGTCGGCGAAGAGGCCGAGGGCTGCGAACTCCTTGACGTCGTAGCCCAGTGCCTGCGCGAAGGTCTGCAGGAAGCTGCCGCAGCCGGAAGAGCAGGCTTCGTTCAGGAAGATGTTGCTGATGGCACCATCCTCGATCTTGAAGCACTTCATATCCTGACCGCCGATGTCGATGATGAAGTCCACGTCCGGCATGAAGTATTTTGCTGCCGTGAAGTGGGCCACGGTCTCCACGAGGCCGAAATCGCAGCGGAAGGCGTTCTTGACCAGCTCTTCGCCGTAGCCGGTGGTGGTCACGCTGGCCACCTTGAGGCCAGGGTGCTCTTTATAGATCTTCAGCAGCTGCTGCCGGATAAGGGGCAGCGGGTTGCCGAGGTTCGGCTGATAGTTGGTGTAGAGGATCTGGCTCTGCTCGTCCACGACCACCAGCTTGACGGTGGTGGAGCCAGAGTCGATGCCGATATGCACCGGGCCGCACTGGGCGCCGAACGCCACCCGCGGCACGCTGTGGGACATATGGCGGGCATGGAATACCTCGTACTCTTCCTTATTGGCGAAAAGGGGCGGCTCGCTGGCGTAGGTGGCCGTGGCGGCGTACTCATCCAGCGCAGCGGCCACGTCCGAGAGGACGAACTCCTTGTCGGCGTAGAGGGCAGCGCCCAGCGCGACGTAGAGCAGGCTGTTCTCGGGACAGGTACCGGTGACGCCCAGTGCCTCGTCGAAGCTCTTGCGCAGCACGGTGCTGAAGGTCAGCGGACCGCCCAGATAGAGGATATTGCCCTGGATGGGACGTCCCTGTGCCAGACCGGCGATGGTCTGGTTGACCACGGCCTTGTAGATGCTGGCCGCGATGTCCTCGGTCTTTGCACCCTGATTGATGAGGGGCTGCACGTCGCTCTTGGCGAAAACGCCGCAGCGGGATGCGATGGTGTATGTACGGGTGGCCTGTTCGGCCGCCTTGTTCATCTCATCGGCCCCCATCTTGAGCAGCGTCGCCATCTGGTCGATGAAAGCGCCCGTGCCGCCGGCGCAGCTGCCGTTCATGCGGACTTCGGTGCCGTTGGTCAGGAACAGGATCTTTGCATCCTCACCGCCCAGCTCGATGACGCAGTCCGTCGCAGGGACGAATTTTTTGACCGCCACGCGGGTGGAGAACACCTCCTGCACGAAAGGCACGCCGCAGCTGTCAGCCAGGCCCATGCCGGCGGAGCCGGAGATGCTGAGCAGCGCTTTCCGGCCATGCAGCTGCTCTGCGTCGATGCGGCGCAGCAGCTCCTGCGCCTTTTCCAGAATGTGGCTGTAGTGGCGCTCATACGTCGAATATAAAAGGGTATCGTTTTCATCCAGCACCACGCATTTGATGGTAGTGCTGCCGATGTCAAGACCTACTCTCACAGTTGTTTTTCCTCCTGAAGGACAATGCACTCTCCCTCTGCACACAGGGCTCTCCGGCCCAGGCAGAAGTTGTTTGCTAACGAATCAAATTTCAGACTCGCATACATGGGTATTATAAACCAAATCCGGCTGACAATCAATCATTCGGGATTATTTTACACCTTAAAAACAGTAAAATCACCTTTCAAAGTTAAACATTTTGTTAATTTCGCAAACTTTTCTGTGAATTTCGGGCTGTTTCTACTAAGATTCTTTACCGTCTGTCAATTTTTCTGCTCTCTTCCCTGTCCCGCACACAAAGCAAAGGCATCTGCGCTGCGCCGTCCCGGCCGCATTGCAGATGCCTTTTTGTCTCGTTCAATATCTCCGCAGCAGAAGGATCTCCTGTGCCGCCCGGCTTGCGAACCGCGCTGCGCGGATGTCGTTCTCCTCGTCGGAGTGGAGTTCCATTTCCGGCGAGATGTCCTCGCAGGAGGCCAGCGGGAACACCACCTGCGCCCGGGTGCCGCCGCCCGGCCGGGCCGTCAGCGTCAGCTTCCAGCCTGCACGGCGGCAGATGAGCTTGCAGATGCGGAGGCCCAGCTTTGCGCCGCTGAGGAAGCGGCGGTTGTTCTCGATGGGGTCTTCCTCCATCAGGCCGCAGCCGTTGTCTTCTACCCGGAGCGCGACGCCCGTCTTTTTCTGTTTCAGGCTCACCCACACCCTGCCGCCTGCATCGCAGGCCCGCAGCGCGTTGGAGATGAGGTGGAGCAGCAGCTGTTCGGCCTCATCGGGGACCCCCATGACGGCGCAGTGCTCGATGCCCCCGCTCTCCGTCGTCAGCGTTATTTCCAGCGACCGCTGGATGTCCGGGGCAAGACGCCTCGCCTTTTCCAGCAGACCGCACAGGTCCAGAGGCTGCAGCTCGCTCAGCTCTTCATTTTCCAGCTGATAAAGTGTTATGGCATTGCGTACCGTGCGGTCCAGCCGGGCAGACTCTATCTGGATGTCTGAAAGTGCCTGCCGGGTGGGCAGGTCGGCCGACGCCAGCAGATGCATCTGCAGATACTCCCGGTTCTGGTCGATGATGCCAAGGGCATGGAAGCACACATCCCCAAACTCCTCCTGAGGGGAGACTCCTGCTCCATCGTTTCGCCTGCGCATTCTGCTCTACCTCCGCGTCGTGTGGTCAGCACCTCACTGCTGACTCAGTCTACTTTCCAGCGCATAAAGCAGGCGGCCGATGGTCACCTTCCTGCGCTCTAAGCCATACTCTTTTCGAAAATCCCGCCATGTCTGGGTACCGGTCTCGTCCAGCGTCTCCAGCAGCCGCCGGAGGGCGCTGTCCACAGCCGCCACGGTGAGACCGTATTCCTCCGCCACCGGCCCTAATATCTCCTTGCGGATGGCCAGACGGTGGTCAGAGCCCATCATCACCCGAAGCGCACCGGTCAGGTAGCGCTTGTTGGCGTCGCAGGTGCTCACGCCCCAGCTGCGATAGATGCGCTCGCAGCGCTTTTCCAGGCTCTCCGCCGGGCGGTGGGCCGGAGCGCGCAGCTCCTGCAGCATATCTTCCAGTGTGGCCTGACGGATGAGGTAGCATGCATCCTCCTGACTCAGGCTCTCCACTGCCGACTTCTCGTTGCGTCCGTCGTCCCGCAGAAGCACCAGAGGCTTGCGGGCAAGGCCGCGTATCCTGGGCAGAAACTGGATGCTGTCCATGTCCTCCAGCCTGCCGCCCAGCACCAGAACGTCCACATCGCCCTGCTCGAGCCGTTCCAGCAGCGTCCGGCTGCTGCGGTAGCCCGTGCAGCGGATGGCCGGGTTGCGCTCCTCGAGATAGCGTGTCCATACCCGCATCTCTCTGGGGTCATAGCTGGCCAGCGCTACGCGCCATATGACGTCCTGTTCCTCATAGCTCACACGACGCGCCTCCCTTCCTGCAGGCGTTCTGCCTGCTTCGCCTGCGGATACCAGCAGGAAATAACATCCTGCCACAGCTCCGGCTGGACCGAATTCTCATACAAAAACTGCAGCAGCCGTCTGCACTCCTCTTCCGGGGCCGGGACCCATGTACGGGCCGTGTCTGCCGGGTCGTCCGGAGCCTTTGTCCGGCTCACGGTCAGCCAGCAGCCCTGTCCCTCCGTCTCCAGAGAACAGGCAAGGGTATACGCCTCCTGATACGGTTCCAGCGTCGAAAATCTCCTCACCAACGGGATATCCTGTTTCATTCTGCATCCTCCTTGCCCCATCTGTCCGGCCCTTCCACTTATGCCGGACAAGCCACTTTATACGATACTGTATAAAATTGTATGGAGCGTCGAAAGGAGTTGCAACGACAAATTTGCGTCAGTTTTCGTCGAATTTTGGAACACTGAAGATATTAACATGGATACTGTCTCAAGAATACCATCAACCGCTCCAAAAATCAAGACACATCTGCCGCATTCTCCTGATTTGGGACGCTTTTCCGCGCAGGATGCAGCGCTTTTCCATCCTTCGGCAGAAAACACAGAACTTGGCACCCGTTACGACATAAAATGTTCATATTCTTCTGATAAAATCAAGCAGATACTATGTTTCCCTCTCCGTCCACAAATGCCGGGCGGAATAGGCCAGCAGACACTTCCCCGTTCTGCTGCCGGAAAGGCAGGCCAATGCTTCAGCTTATCAATATCGAAAAGAAATACACCACCGGCGATCTGACACAGGCAGCGCTCAACGGGGTCAGCCTCAACCTGCGCGACAGCGAATTTGTCGCCATCCTCGGCCCCAGCGGCTCGGGCAAGACCACGCTGCTCAACATCATCGGCGGCCTCGACCGCTACGACAGCGGCGAGCTCATCATCAACGGCATCTCCACCCGCCGCTACACCGACCGGGACTGGGACTCCTACCGCAACCACACCGTCGGCTTCGTGTTCCAGAGCTATAACCTCATCCCCCACCAGACCGTCCTCGCCAACGTCGAACTGGCCCTGACCATCTCGGGCGTGTCGGGCGCTGAGCGCCGCCGCCGTGCCGCCGAGGCGCTGCGGCAGGTGGGCCTCGGGGACCAGCTCCACAAGCGCCCCACCGAGATGTCAGGCGGCCAGATGCAGCGCGTGGCCATCGCCCGCGCCCTCGTCAACAATCCCGACATCCTGCTGGCCGACGAGCCCACCGGCGCACTGGACAGCGAGACGAGCATCCAGGTCATGGAGCTGCTGAAGGATGTGGCAAAAGACCGCCTCGTGGTCATGGTCACGCACAACCCCGAACTGGCGGAGCAGTATGCCAACCGCATCGTCCGTCTGCGGGACGGCGCTATCACCGACGATACCCGCCCCTTCGAGCCGGACGACACAAAGCTTGCCCCTCCCATCCATAAGAACATGGGCCGTTCGTCCATGTCGTGGCTCACCTCGCTGGCCCTGAGCTTCAACAACCTGCGCACCAAAAAGGCCCGCACCCTGCTCACAGCCTTCGCGGGCAGCATCGGCATCATCGGCATCGCCCTCATCATCTCGCTGTCCACCGGCGTCAACGCCTACATCGCTGACATGGAGCGCTCCACCCTGAGCGAATACCCGCTGCAGATCCTGAGCAGCGGCGTGGACATCACGAGCTTTCTGTCCTCGGGCAGCAGCGGCGGCACCACAGCCACCGGCCTGCCCACCGACGAGGACGGCAAAAAGGACACCTCCGGCGGCGTGGAGGGAATGGTCTCGGTCCGCCAGCTCATCACCAAGATGGTGTCGGGCCTGACGTCCAACGACCTCACTTCCTTAAAGAAATATCTCGACAGCGACGAGTCCACCATTGCGGATGACGCCACCTCCATCGAGTATTCCTACAGCGTCTCGCCCCAGATCTACCGGCAGGACGCCGACGGCAGTGTGCATCAGGTCAACCCGGACTCCACCCTCTCGATGCTGGGTCTGGGAAGCTCAGGTTCCGGCTCCACCTCCGTCACCAGCAGCCTGATGAACAGCATGGGCAGCAACACCAGCGTTTTCTATCAGCTGCCCGCCAACAGCGACCTTTATAAGTCCCAGTACGAAGTCAAGGCCGGCCGCTGGCCCGAAAAGCCCACCGAATGTGTCGCCGTGCTGAGCAAATACGGCACTGTGACCGACTACGCCCTCTACTCCATGGGTCTGCGGGACTCCGCCGAGCTGGACAAGATGATACAGCAGTTTGCCCAGAACCAGAACGTCGATGTCCCCAGCGACTTCCGCACCTACAGCTACGACGAGCTGATGGGCCTGAAGTTCAAGCTGGTGAACAGCGCCGACACCTACGTCTACGACGACACCTACGGCATCTGGAAGAGCAAGGCCGACGACAAGGACTATATGAAGCAGCTGGTGGAAAACGGCGAGGACATCACCATCGTGGGCATCGTCCAGCCGGACTACACCGCCTCCGCTTCCATGCTCACCTCCGGCATCGCCTACCCCGCCTCCCTCACCGAGAAGGTCATGAAGGACGCTGCCGACAGCGACATCGTGAAGCAGCAGATGGCCGACCCCGCCACCAACGTCCTCACCGGCGAGAGCTTCGGCAAAGCCGAGAGCCTCCGCGACTTCGATTTGACCAGCCTCTTCTCCATCGACACCAACGCCCTCAAGAATGCCTTCTCTTTTGATGCCGGTGCCCTCGACTTCGATTTGAACGGTGCCTTCGACCTCAGCAGCGGCAGTTTCGATTTGAGCAGCCTCATCGACTTCTCGGATTTTTCCCTCGACATCGACGAGCTGCCCGACATCGACCTCAGCGAAGCCCTCTCCGGGCTTGACCTCTCCGTCTCGCCGGAGGCTCTGCAGGAGCTCGTGCAGAAGATCTTCAAGGACTATAAAAAGTATATCATCGGCAACGGCATCCTCAACTTCAAGAAGTGGAGCTTCTCTGCCTACCTCAAGACCGAGCGGTTCCAGAAGCTGATGGCCGAGTCCATGAAAGACCTCGTTGACCCGGACAAGCTGCAGGGGCAGCTCTCGAGCGCTCTGCAGACCACCATCCAGACCGTGATGGAGACCTACTCCGACCAGATCACAGAGGTGCTGAAAAGCCAGCTGGACGCTGCCATCCAGAAGGGCATCGTCACCTTCCAGGACCAGATACAGTCCCAGCTCAAGACGGCTATCCAGCAGAACATCGGCAAGCTGAGCAGCCAGATGGAGAGTGCCATCAAGATCGACGCGTCGGCTTTCCAGAAGGCCATCCAGCTCAACATGACCGCCTCCGAGCTGACCGAGCTGATGCGCTCCACCCTCCGCTCCTCTTCCGCCACCTATGAGGCCAACCTGACGGCCTTCGGCTACGCGGACGAGGCCGACCCCAGCCAGATCAAGATCTATCCGAAGGACTTCGCCAGCAAGGCGGTCATTCTGGAAAAGCTGGATGCCTACAACGCCGGGATGTCTGCAAAGGGTGAAGACGAAAAGATGGTGCAGTACACCGACCTCGTGGGTACCCTGATGACCAGCGTGACCGAGATCGTGGACATGATCAGCAGCATGATGGTGGCCTTCGTCTCCATCTCGCTGGTCGTCTCCTCCATCATGATCGGCGTCATCACCTATATCAGCGTCCTCGAGCGCCGGAAGGAGATCGGCATCCTGCGCGCCATCGGCGCTTCCAAGCGGAACGTCTCCGAGGTGTTCAACGCAGAGACCTTCATCATCGGCCTCTGCTCGGGCGTCATGGGCATCGTCCTCAGCGAGATACTGCTCATCCCCGGAAACATCATCATCCAGAAAGTCTCCGGCACTTCGACCCTCGTTGCCTCCCTGCCTGTGGATGCAGCCCTCTTCCTCGTGGCACTGGCTACCCTGCTCACCATTCTGGCCGGCATCATCCCGGCCCGCGGCGCAGCCAAGTGCAACCCCGTCAAAGCCCTGCGCGCCGAGTAAACCCCAGAGATCTCATTCCCGGTATCCTTTCCGCTCCGGCGGCAGGGATACCGGGATTTTTTCGGCTTATTTTTGCTCCGGCCCGTCGGTCAAGCTTGTATCCATCCTGCATGAGAACGCGCTTTTTTGTTCTAAAAGTTACAAAAGAGTACGGTCGTCCCGGGAGATTCTGACGTGTACCGGGAATTACCGGAAATCAATTTGCTTTTCGCTCTGCGGGCAAATCAACCTGCACAAAGGAGGGGTGATTTGTTATGCAATTCTGCCAAAAGTGTTTTGAGGTTATTGATTTATTCCACAAATTATGCCATACTATAGTCACTGAAACCGTTCCCGACATCGTTCCCGCACGATTTCAGTAAAAACCAGAACTTCGACCGAAAGAGAGGTGCTTCCCGGAATGCCGAACATGACCATCAAAGACATTGCCCGTCTGAGCGGCTGTTCCGTCAGCACCATCTCCCGCGTCATCAATGACCGGCCGGATGTGCGTCCCGAAACGAAAGAAAAGGTGCTTCAGATGATGCGGGAGTCGGGCTTCGTGCCGAACACCAACGCCCGGCAGCTGAAGATCCAGCAGTCCCGCAGCCTCGTCTTTGTGGTCAAGGGTACCCGGAACCTCTTCTTCTCGGACTTCCTCGTTCAGCTGCAGCGGGCCGCGACCCTCTACGGGTACAGCGGCATCGTCTCCTATCTGGACGAGAATGCCAACGAGATAGACGCCGCTCAAAAGATCCTGCGGGAGATAAAGCCCAAAGGCATGATATTCCTCGGCGGCAGCGTGGCGAACTTCCAGCAGGGCTTTGCGAACATCACCGTCCCCTCGGTGCTGACGACGCTGGTCTCCGACGAACTGGATTTCCCGAACCTCTCGATGGTGGGCGTGGATGACCGGGCTGCGGCCCGCACCGCCGTCTCCCACCTCATCGCGCAGGGCCACCGGAAGATCGCAGTTCTCGGCGGTCCGACCACCAGCTACCCCAGTCGGATGCGCCGCCTCGGCGCACAGGATGCCATGGAGGATGCCGGGCTCACCTTTGACGACCGGCTCTACGGCCTGTCCAACTACGATTTCGAGTCTGCCTACCACGCCATGAACAGCCTGCTGGCCCGACGGGCCGAGTTCACCGCCCTGTTCGCCATGAGCGATGTCATCGCTTTCGGTGCCATCCGGGCGCTGGTGAGCGCCGGGTTCCGGGTGCCGGAGGATGTATCGGTCATCGGCTTCGACGGCATCTCGATGTCCCGCTACTGTGTGCCGGTGATGACCACCATCGTTCAGCCCGGCGAGCAGATCGCGCTCCAGAGCATCGAGCTGCTGGTGCGGCAGATCGAGCATGGCGCCCCGGCCCAGAAGATCACCCTCCAGCCTGAGCTGCAGGTCGGTGAGAGCGTAAGGGCTGTCTGATTTATTTCGTCTCATTTCCGCTGCCAGGCGGAATGTGTATATCACATGATGAAGAAGGAGAACAATTATGAAAAAAATGATCTCTCGTCGTAATTTCCTGAAGGTCGCCGGCGCTTCTGCTGCCGCCCTCGGTCTGGCTGCCTGCGGTGGTTCCTCCAGCAGCACCGCTGCTTCCACCGCCAGTTCTACCGCAGCTTCTGCCGCTCCCGCAGCTGCCGGCAAGGTCTACTACCTGAACTTCAAGCCCGAGCAGGATCAGGCATGGCAGGATCTGGCTGCTTCCTACACCAAGCAGACCGGCGTGCCTGTCACCGTCGTGACCGCTGCTTCCGGCCAGTATGAGACCACCCTGATGAGCGAGATGGAGAAGAGCGAGGCTCCTACCCTGTTCCAGGTCAACGGCCCTGTGGGTCTGGCAAACTGGAAGGACTACTGCCTTGACCTGTCCGGCAGCGATGTCTACGGCCAGCTGACCAGCGACTCCTTCGCACTGAAGGACGGCGACGCCGTTACCAGTATCGCTTACGTCATCGAGACCTACGGCATCATCTACAACAAGGAGCTGCTGACCGCCGCCGGCTACACTCAGGACGACATCAAGGGCTTCGATGACCTGAAGAAGGTCGCCGACGACATCCAGGCCCGCAAGGCTGAGCTGGGCGTCGATGGTGCTTTCACCTCCGCCGGCATGGACGGTTCTTCCGACTGGCGCTTCAAGACCCATCTGGCAAACCTGCCCATCTACTACGAGTACAAGGCTGACGGCATCGGCTCCACCGACGCCATCAAGGGCACCTACCTCGACAACTACAAGAAGATCTGGGACCTGTACATCACCGACTCCACCTGCGACCCCAAGCTGCTGGCTTCCAAGACCGGCAACGATGCCGTGGCTGAGTTCGTGGGCAAGAAGGCCGTCTTCTACCAGAACGGCACCTGGGCCTACAGCGATGTGAAGGATCTGGGCGACGACAATCTGGGCATGCTGCCCATCTACATCGGCGCTGAGGGCGAGGAGAACCAGGGCCTGTGCACCGGCTCCGAGAACTTCTGGTGCGTCAACAACACCTCCTCCGATGAGGACATTCAGGCTACTCTGGACTTCCTGAACTGGTGTGTCACCTCCGACGAGGGTACTTCCGCTATGGCCGATGACATGGGCTTCGTCATCCCCTTCAAGGCCGCCAAGGACTCCACCAACCCCCTCATCGCCATCGCCAACGATTACGTTGCCGCTGGCAAGACCAGCGTGGACTGGTGCTTCTCCACCATGCCTTCCGAGGAGTGGAAGAACGGCGTCGGCTCTGCACTGACCGCTTACGCAGCAGGCACCGGCAGCTGGGACGATGTGGTCACCGCCTTTGTGGACGGCTGGGCCAAGGAGTACAAGCTGGCCAACGGCTAAGCATTCTCCTTCTTCCGCAATAGCTGGATAACGGGGAGGCGGGCGATGTGTTCGCCCGCCTCCCCTTCTTTTTCAGGAGGTATATCATGCAAAAGGCCATCAGTAAATATTGGCCGGTGTTCGTACTGCCCACCCTGCTGGCGTTCATCATCGGCTTCATCTGGCCCTTCATCTGGGGCATCTATCTTTCCTTCCAGCGTTTCACCACTGTGAGCAAGACCACCTTCGTGGGCCTGCAGAACTACATCAACGTCTTTTCGGACGAGACCTTCCTCCACGCCTTTGGGTTCACCGCTGCCTTTACGGTGGTAAGCACCGTGCTCATCAATGTGTGCGCCTTCGCCATCGCGCTGGTGCTCACCCGCGGCATCCGCGGCACCAACCTCTTCCGCACCGTCTACTTCATGCCGAACCTCATCGGCGGCATCCTGCTGGGCTACATCTGGCAGATCCTGCTCAACGGTGTGCTGGCCAACCTGCAGAAGCCTCTGCTGGCGCTGGACGCCAAGGCCGGTTTCGTCGGTCTGGTCATCCTGATGTGCTGGCAGCAGATCGGCTACATGATGATCATCTACGTCGCGGGCCTGCAGAGCGTCCCCGGCGACCTCATCGAGGCTGCGAAGATCGACGGCGCAAATGACCGTGAGATCCTGTTCAAGATCAAGATCCCGATGGTCATGCCCAGCGTCACCATCTGCACCTTCCTCACTCTGACCAACAGCTTCAAGCTGTTCGACCAGAATGTGGCCCTGACCGCCGGTGAGCCTGCCAACGCCAGTGAGATGCTGGCCCTGAACATCTACAACACCTTCTATGGCCGCTCCGGCGCTCAGTGGAAGGGCATCGGTCAGGCAAAGGCCGTGGTGTTCTTCCTCGTCGTCGTGGTCATCTCGCTCATCCAGCTCAAGTTTACCCGCTCCAAGGAGGTGCAGCAGTAATGCCGAAAGATAAAAAAATGTGGGACAACATCCTCACTGTCATCATGAGCCTGCTGTGCCTGCTCTGGATCTACCCCATCGTCCTGATCTTGCTGAACAGCCTGAAAATGGAAGGCACCTTCACCACTTCCACCGTCTTCCAGCTGCCTACGGCTGAGACCTTCGCGGGCCTTAGCAACTACATCTACGGCGTCACCAAGATGGGCTTTCTGTCCAGCCTGGGCTACAGCCTCGTCATCACCGTGTCCAGCGTGGCCCTCATCCTGCTGTGCTGCTCCATGACCGGCTGGTACCTCACCCGCGTGAACAACAAGCTGAGCAAGTTCATGAATCTGCTCATCGTCTTCTCCATGGTCGTCCCCTTCCAGATGGTCATGTTCACCCTGTCCAAGACCGCCGACACCCTCAATCTGAACACCCCGTGGAACATCTGCATCATCTATCTGGGCTTCGGTGCCGGTCTGGCCGTGTTCATGTTCACCGGCTTCATGAAGAGCGTCCCCATCGAGATCGAAGAGGCTGCCATGATCGACGGCTGCAACCCCATCCAGATCTTCTTCAAGATCGTCTTCCCCATCCTCAAGCCCACCATGATCTCCACCGCCATCCTTGAGACGATGTGGGTCTGGAACGACTACCTGCTGCCCACGCTGGTGCTGGACATCAAGAAGTACCGCACCATTCCCATGGCCATTCAGTATTTCCGCGGCGGCTATGGCCGCGTCGAGCTGGCCCCCATGATGGCCTGCATCATCATCGCCATCATCCCCATCATCATCCTTTACATGACCTGCCAGAAGTACATCATCGAGGGTGTCGTGGCAGGCGCTGTCAAGGGTTAAAACAAGGAGGTTCCAGCCATGCGTGCAAGCGGCATTCTGATGCCCGTCTTCAGCCTGCCGGGTCCTTACGGCATCGGCACGCTGGGAGATGAAGCCTTTGCCTTCGTCGATTTCCTTGCGGCCGCAAAGCAGACCTACTGGCAGATACTCCCCATCGGCCCTACGGGCTACGGGGACAGCCCCTACCAGAGCTTTTCTGCCTTTGCCGGCAACCCCTACTTTATCGATTTCCGTCTGCTGGCAGCGGACGGCCTCCTCACCGAGGCTGAGCTGCCCGCACCCCAGCCGGTGGGCCCCGTCGATTACGGTGCGCTCTACCAGCAGCGGCCCGTGGTGCTCCATAAAGCGGCTGACCGGCTGCTGGCTTCCCCTACCCCGGCCTATGAGGCTTTCTGTGAAGCCCAGAGCGGCTGGCTCGAGGACTATGCCCTCTTCATGGCCGTCAAGGCCGAGCAGGGGCAGGCCGGTCTCGCCGACTGGCCCGACGACCTGCGCACCCGGGAGCCTGCGGCCCTCGCCGCCGCCAAAAAGCGGCTGGCCGCCGAGGTGGACTACTACAAGGCTGTGCAGTTCTTCTTCTACACCCAGTGGAATGCCCTCAAGGCCTACGCCAACAGCCACGGCATCCAGCTGGTGGGCGACATCCCCATCTACGTCAGCCCCGATTCCAGCGACCTCTGGACCCGCCCGGAGCTGTTCCAGACCGACGGCGCCGTCCACCTGACCAGCGTTGCCGGATGTCCTCCCGACGCCTTTGCCGCCGACGGTCAGCTCTGGGGCAACCCGCTCTACGACTGGCCCCGCCACGAGGCCGAAGACTTCCGCTGGTGGAAGCGGCGCATCAAACACGCTACTTCCATCTACGACGTCGTCCGCATCGACCATTTCCGGGGCTTCGAGAGCTACTACTCCATCCCCGCCGGGAACAAGACCGCTGCGGGCGGTCACTGGGAGAAAGGCCCTGACCGCGCCTTCATCGACGCCATCCACAAGGCGCTGGGCGAGGGCGGCATCATCGCCGAGGACCTGGGCTATCTGACCCCCGAGGTCAAGGCCATGCTGGCCGCAAGCGGCTACCCGGGCATGAAGATCATGCAGTTCGCCTTTGACAGCCGCGAGCCGGGCAACTACCTGCCCTACACCTACCCCCGCAACAGCGTGGTCTACACCGGCACCCACGACAACGTGACCGCCGAGGGCTGGCGTCAGAGCGCCAGCGCCGAGGATGTGGCCTATGCCTGCCGCTACCTGCGCTGCGCACCCGAAGGCCTCACGGAGGCCATGATCTGCGCCTGCCTTTCCTGCGTGTCGGACATGGCGGTCATCCCGCTGGCCGACTGGCTCCATCTGAACGCTGAGGCCCGCATCAACACCCCCAGCACCCAGGGTGCCAACTGGCAGTGGCGGCTCACCCAGCCGCTCACCCCGGCCCTCAGCGCTCACATCGCTGAGCTGACCGCACTGTACCACCGTGTGCCGGGCGAAGAACTTTAAGCTTTCCCCATTTTTCTCCGATTCATCCTGATAGCAGCAGCGCCCTGCCTGCCGTTCCCTCACCGGACAGCAGCCGGGGCGCTGCTGTTTTCCGCGCCTTTTGCCGAAATTTTAACACAACATTTTTTCGGAGCCTTTTCCGGGGCATTCCCTTTATATTTTAGCGTTTTTCCGTCCGTTTCGCTTGATTTTTGTGCTTTGGCGTCCCAAATCCCGTTCCGATTCTGTTTCTGCGCTCTCTTGTTGTTTTTCGGCAGTTATGCTATAATCCAGATAGTTTAGTCTCCGTCTCCGGCGGAGCGTATGTGTGAAAGGAGCATTCCCCTATGGAACTTACATATCAGAGTCCGATGATGCCGGCTGCTTATGCCGTCATCTCTGCCGACGAGATGACCTACATCGACGGCGGTGCCCTTCAGATCGGTTCTTACCTCATCGAATTTCACCCCGAGAACCTCCTCACTGCCGCTGTGAACTTCACGGTCAACTTCGCCCAGCTGATGGGCAAAGCTGCCCTTACGGCGGCTGTGGGCGGTCTGCTTCTGATGCACGAGGACGGCCTGACCCTGTCCCAGTCGGTCTCCTATTACTGGGACGGCCAGAACAAGGCCGGCAAAGCTGCCACTGTGGCGGTCGGCGCTCTCGCTGGCTGGTACGGCGCAATGCAGGCTATCCAGATCTATAACACGGTCAAGTCCATCTTCATCGAGCTCAAGAATGCCTACGCCCAGACCAAGGCAAATATTGCCGCGTCCCAGCAGCAGGATGCCGGCATCACCGACCCCATCGTGGCTGCAGCTGCCTGAGTCTGTTTGATTTGACGGAGTGATAGAAAGGAGTCGTTTATGAAACGCATCCAGATGCCTTCTTCCTATGCTGTTGTACCGGACGGAGAAAAAGCCCTTCTTGGCGGCGGCGGCGCATTTCGTGACGCATGGACCTCATTTACGGACCATCTCCGTTTCACTGATTTCTTCTTTCGAGGTGGACTGCTCTCTCTCTCCATCTCGTTCATTCCGAAGCTGCTGTTCAATGTGGTCAAGGCCGGCTTCAATGCCGTGGAAGGCGTCCACACCTTCATCTTCGGCGGACCGAGCAAGGCTGCAGAAGACCTTCAGACCTACAAGAACGATATGAGCGCTCTGCGTGCAGACGCAAAGTCTCAGCGCGACTGATTTTTCCTGAAATCAAAAATGCCCTGCGGCGGTGGACTCTCACCGTGCCGCAGGGCATTCTTTTTGTGTTTTACATGACCCGCACGGCTCCCTGCTCCCGCAGCGAGAGCAGATAGCAGCAGCCCGGGCCGAACAGCGCCTCCATCGCGGCGCAGTAGCGCTTTACCAGCGCATCCGGTACAAAAGCCTGGATCGTTCCGGCAAAGCCGCCGCCCTGCATCCGCCATGCACCGCCGGTGCCTGCAAGGATGCTCTGGCTGATGGCCAGCGCCGCCGACAGCCCCTGATGCTTCGGCGAAGAAGCGCAGTAGACATTCTGGCAGCACTCAAAGGACGAGTGGCCGCTCTTCTCCACCAGCCGGGCAAAGGCGGCAAAGTCTCCCGCCGCAAGAGCAGCTCTCTGGGCAAGGGTACGGGCATTCTCATCAAAATAGTGGATGGCACGCAGCACGGCGCGGTCGCCGCATTGCTCCCGCAGGCGGGGCAGCTCCTGCCAGAAGCGTTTCTCCTCCACCTCGCCCAGCACCTTGCCGCCCAGACAGGCCGCCACGGCTTCCATCTCGTTCCGGATGGCCGCGAACTCGCCGGTCAGCTCGCTGTGGCTGGCGCGGGTATCGGTGACGCAGAGGGTCATGCCCTCGGGCAGGACGCCGTCGGCATGGATCTTCTCGATCTTCGGTGCCGTCGGGTCGGCGAAATCCGCAAAGAGCACCCCGCCCACGGCGCTGGTCAGCTGGTCCAGCAGGCCGCTGGGCTTGCCGAAGTAGGTATTCTCCGCAAACTGGCAGATGCGGGCCAGCGCAGGGGCGTCCATGCCGCAGCCGTATTCCGTGTTGAGGATCATGGCCACGCCCATCTCAAAGGCTGCTGAGCTGGACAGTCCCGAGCCCCGCAGCACATCGCTGGCCGTGTAGGCATCGAAGCCGCCCACATCGCAGCCCTTTGCCCGGAAGCCCTCCGCGATGCCCCGGATGAGGCTGGCCGAGTGGGTGCTCTCCCCCTGCTGCGGCTCCTCTTCGGTCAAATCAATGACGTCCAGCTTGTTGAAGCCACGGGACTTGACCCGGATGAAGCCATCCTCGTTCCGGGATGCCACCGCCACAAGGTCCAGCGTGACCGCACCCGCAAGACCGTAACCGTGCTGGTGGTCGGTGTGGTTGCCGCCAAGCTCTGTGCGGCCCGGGGCCGAATAGACCTGCACCTGCCGCCCCGGCCCATAGTAAAGCTCAAACTGCTCGAGGGCCGCACCATAACGGCTGCGCTGGCGGGACAGGACCTCCTCGCTGCCGCCGTAGAGCGCGGCCAGCGCAGCGTCCCACCTCCCTGCTGCGATCTGTTCTCTGAGCTGCCTGCTGGTTGCCATCCAGAACCCCTCCCTGCACTCTCTGCAATGTTCGGTTTGTTACCGCTATTGTAATGCATCCGCTGCCATTTTGCAATTTCAACCCGCAAAAAAAGTAATTTTCGGTGTCCAGCCCAAAGAATAAGATGTACTTTTGTTGAATTTGCGGGGGCAGATGTGGTATACTCAGGCTATAGAGCCAACAGGCAGGAGGGAACCGCAATGGCAGACGTCTACAAGCAGTCGTTCAAGCAGAACTACACCAACAACATCGAGCTGTCCATCTTCAACTGCGGCCTGGAGCGCTGTGCTCCGGGGCAGACCTGGGGTCCCGGCATCCGGGACCACTACCTCATCCATCTGGTCGTCTCGGGCAAGGGCGTGTTCGAGGTCGGCGGGCGCACCTACGAGGTCGTGCCGGGCGATCTGTTCTTTGCCCGCCCCAGCCAGCTCATCCGCTATACTGCCGACGAGGCCCAGCCGTGGGAGTACAGCTGGGTCGGCTTCAACGGTGCCTGCGCCCACAAGCTTGCGGCGCAGCTGCCTTTCACCGACGCTGCCCCCGTCCACCACACCCAGGACCTGGAGGGGATGCGGGCGGCTCTGAGCAGCATCTACTCGTCCCGCGGCCTGCAGCCCCAGGACGAGGCCGCGATGGTGGGCTACCTCTACCTGTTCATCGCCGCCCTGATGCGGGAGACCAGCGAGAGCCGCCCCCACAGCACCTCTTCTTCCAGTCAGTATGTCCTGAACGCCATCAAGTACATCCAGTTCAACTACTCCCACGACATCTCCATCGACGATGTCGCCAAGAGCGTCGGCGTCTCCCGGAGCCATCTGTACCGGGTGTTCATGCTCAATGTGGGCAAGAGCCCCATCGACTATCTGACCGAATACCGGGTCAACGAAGCCTGCAAGCTGCTGCGCAGCGGCACACTGTCCATCGCCGAGGTAGCGGCATCGGTGGGCTTCCTCGACCAGTTCTATTTTTCGCGGGTGTTCAAGCGCGCCAAAGGTGTGCCGCCCAGCAAGTATATGACTTCGCAGGCTGACGCAGACGTCCAGCCCGCCCCTGACGAGACATAAGGAGAGATCATTCCATGCCCTTACAGAAAAACCAGCTTCTCACCCTCCGCATCGAGCGTCTTTCCAGCGACGGCAGCGGCGTTGCCCACTCGCCGGAGGGCGAGGCCGTCTTCGTCCCGGGTACTGCCCCCGGCGATGAGGCTCAGGTGCGTATCGTCAAGGACTGCGGCCGGTATGCCTTCGGCATCCTGGACAAACTGCTCACTCCTTCGCCTGACCGCATCCCGGTAGACTGTGCTGTCGCCGGCCCCTGCGGCGGCTGCAGCCTGCGGCACATGGACTACGCCGCCGAGCTGCGGGCTAAGCAGGAGAGCGTCGCCGACGCCTTCCGCCGCATCGGCGGACTGGATGTGCCGGTGCTGGATGCCCTTTCCTCCCCTGAGGTGGACCGCTATCGCAACAAGGTACAGTTCCCGGTGGGCCGCGACAAAAACGGTGCGCCCTGCATCGGCTTTTACGCCGGCCGCACCCACCGCATCGTCCCCTGCCCCGATTGCAGATTACAGCCCGGCGTCCTGAACGACATCGGCAACGCGCTCTGCAGCTTCTTCGCCTCCCATGGCATCCAGCCCTACGACGAGGAGAGCGGCAAGGGCCTTGTTCGGCATATCTTCCTGCGCCGGGGTACCCACAGCGGCCAGATCATGGTCTGCCTCGTCTGCACCCGCCCGAAGTTTCCCCACAGCGAGGAGCTCGTGACCGCGCTGCGGGAGCAGTTCAGCGATATTGCGTCCGTCCTCATCAACGTCAACGCCAAGAAGACCAATGTCATCCTCGGCGAGGAGACCATCTCCCTCTACGGCCCGGGCTACATCGAGGATACTCTCTGCGGTGTGCCGGTCCGGCTCGGCCCCCTCTCCTTCTATCAGGTCAACACACTGGCCGCTGAGCGGCTCTACGGCATCGCTGCCGAGTACGCCCAGCTGGAGCCCTCGGACGTTCTGCTCGACCTCTACTGCGGCATGGGTACCATCGGTCTCTCCATGGCCGACCGCTGCCGTGAGCTTATCGGCGTGGAGATCGTGCCTGAGGCCATTGACAGCGCCAAGGCCAACGCCGCCCGGATGGGCGACGCCGTCGCCGCCAAGAGCCGCTTCTTCTGCGCCGACGCCGGTCAGGCCGCTGCCCGCCTCGCCGCTGAGGGCCTGCGGCCTGATGTCATCATGCTCGACCCGCCCCGCAAGGGCTGCGACGAGACGACCCTTTCCGCCGTCGTCCAGATGTCCCCCCGCCGGGTGGTCTACGTCAGCTGCAACCCCTCCACCGCCGCAAGAGATGCCGCATGGCTCGAAGAGCATGGGTATCATGCGGAGAAGGTGCAGCCGGTGGACCTTTTTCCCCGAACACGGCATTGCGAATGTGTCATTGCACTTTCCAAGGGTGAGATCGACTCCAAAAAAGTCCGTGTAGAGTTCTCTTTGGAGGGCATGGACACTTCAGGATTGCAAAAGGGTGCGACTTATCCTGAAATCAAAGTCCGCGTGTTGGAACAAACTGGACTGAAGGTATCTTCCCTGTATATCTCGCAGGTCAAACAGAAATGCGGTCTGGAGGTACGGGAGAATCACCACAAGGCGAAGTCCGAAAATACAAAGCAACCTCAGTGTCCGAAGGAGAAAGAGGATGCGATTGTGGATGCGTTGCGGCATTTTCAGATGATTTGATAAGTTGAAGCAACCTGCTGATGCTGAACAGGAGGCATCGAATGTCAAAATTAAACATTGATCAAAAAAGCGTGCGGGCACTTTTCAGTGAGAAGAAAGCTGATTTCCTCATTCCGGATTATCAAAGGCCTTACGCCTGGGGAGAAAAGGAATGCCAGACTCTTTGGGACGACCTGTTCTTATTTGCATTTCCTGATAATGACTGCGACAAATTCAACAGTGACAGCGATGAGTATTTTCTCGGCCCCATCGTCACATTTAAAAATGACGACGGTAAAATGGAGATTATTGACGGACAACAGCGCCTTACGACATTGATGCTGTTACTTCGAGCTTTCTATGAAAAATATGGAAGCATGAAGAACGATAAAGCCGTAAAGACCAGCAAGTTCATTGAGCAGTGCATCTGGAAAACCGATGAGTTTGGTGACCCGGACAAGTCAGCATTGAAAATCGACTCAGAAGTCGCCACCGACAAGGAAAAGGGCGAATTTCTGAATATCCTGAAATCAGGAACCGTGTCTGATTGCGAAAAGAGCAGCTACGCCAATAACTATCGCTTTTTTCAGCAAAAGATCGTAGACTTTCTGAATACTTACCCAGACTGGTTTTCCTTCTTTCCGATTCGAATCATGAACAACTGTATTTTGCTCCCGATCGAAGCAGAATCTCAGGACACCGCTTTGCGAATCTTCTCGACATTGAATGACCGCGGAAAGCCACTGTCTGATGCAGATATCTTCAAAGCTCAATTTTACAAGTATTACTCTGCCAAAGGCGAGCGAGAAGTCTTTATCCAAAAGTGGAAGGACCTCGAGGTGCTGTGTGATTCTATTTTCCATCCTATTACAGGCACCCCGATGGATGAGCTTTTCACACGGTATATGTACTATGAACGTGCAAAGCAGGGCATCAAATCCTCGACAACGGAGGCACTGCGCAAATTCTATGAGCGGAATGCTTACAGCTTGCTAAAAAATGACCAGACTTTTGAAAATCTGATCGATCTTGCAAATTTCTGGAATGATGTGCAGAATCAAAATGTTGAGCGCTTCTCTGACCGAATTCTTCGCAGGCTCTTTGTTCTGAACTACGCTCCCAACGGTATGTGGACCTATTTTGTTTCGGTCTATTACATGGCCAATCGGGATTCCGATGGTCTGCTGAACGACGATCGTTTCTATAGCTTTCTTAACAAAATTACCGCATTCATCTGGGCATATGCCGTTACAAATCCGGGCGTAAATGCACTGCGCACTCCCATTTTTGCAGAAATGATCAACATTGTAACCGGGCAACCTGTTCGGTTTTCTGACTATTTGTTTGATACGCAGAAATTGCAGAACGCTTTTGACAACTATACCTTCAGCAACAACCGCGCGATCACAAAGGCCATGCTGACATGGTGGGCATTCCAGAACTCCTCCCAGGAACTCTTGTCCCTTGAAAGTGTACTGGAGATCGAGCATATCTACGCACGCAATCGCCAGGAAAAGGAGCACTCGCTTTCCAATCCGAGAAATGTTGAAAGCCTTGGCAACAAGGTGTTGTTGGAAAAGCGCATCAATATCCGCGCTTCTGATTATCGCTTCAGCGATAAGGTCAAGTACTATACCGGTTTTGAAAACAACCGGAAGCAGAAAAAAGAGGGTACAAAAATCAAGGAGCTTACTGACCTTGCTGCAAATGCCACAGATTTTACCGAATCTGACATTGTAGAGAGAAACGCCAAAATCATCCTCAGCTTTGTCACCTTCATGCGCAACAACGATCTTCTATGTGAAGATTAAATCCTTCTATGATTGATGCTCGTCTGATTTTCAGGCGGGCATTTTCTTTTGCCGGAATATGGTGTTTCCACTTTTATCGTGGTACAATAGACGCAAGAATCATTTTTCAGGAAAAGCAACCTTCCATCCAATTTATAGGACACCCATTGTTGTAAAATCAGGATGTCCACCTATCACAAAAAATAAGGAGCAACGTATGCCAAACGATAAGATCACCGCCGTAGGTGCCAATATTGCCGAAAAAGCCGCCATGATCTGGAACGTGGCCGATATGCTGCGAGGGCCGTTCAAGCCCCACGAGTACGGTCTGGTCATTCTGCCCATGACCGTGGTGAAGCGGTTCCACGACTGCCTGCTGCCCACCCATCAGGCAGTGCTGGACACCTACGAAAAGGTGAAAAAGCTGCAGGTCATCGACGGCTTTTTGCAGAAGGCCTCCGGCTACCAGTTCTATAACACCAGCCGTTTCACCTTCGAGACCCTGCTGGCAGACCCGGACAACATTGAGTCCAACTTCCGGGATTACCTGTCCGGTTTCTCTGTCAACGCACAGGACGTGCTGGCAAAGTTCGACTTTGACAACATCATCAAGCGGATGGTAGAGAGCAACACCCTCTACCTCGTCATCAAGGAGTTCGGCTCTGAGAAGGGCTATCTTGGCCCGGACAAGATCAGTGCCGTGGACTGTGGCTACATCTTCGAGGATCTGGTGCGGCGGTTCTCTGAGAGCTTTGGCGAGGAGGCAGGAGCCCACTTTACCAGCCGGGATATCATCTATCTGATGACCGACCTGCTGCTGTCCGAAGCCGACCTCGACACCAGCAGTATGACCGTTTACGATATGGCCATGGGCACCAGCCAGATGCTGAGCTGCATGGAAGAACGCATCCACGAGCTGAACAGCGACATTGAGGTGACCTGCTTCGGGCAGGAGTTCAACCCCTCCACCTTTGCCATCGCCAAGGCGGACATGATGATCCGGGGCGGCGACCCCAACAATATGCGGTTCGGGGATACTTTGTCGGAGGATCAGTTCCCCGGGTTCACCTTCCAGTACATCATCTCCAACCCTCCCTTCGGCATCGACTGGAAGCGGGAGCAGAAGGCGGTGGAAGCCGAAGCCGCCCGGGGCGAGATGGGGCGTTTTGCGCCTGGTCTGCCCAAGATCAGCGATGGTCAGCAGCTTTTTGTGCTGAACGGCCTTGCCAAGCTGGCAAACAAGGGCAAGATGGCCATTATCCAGAACGGCTCTCCCCTGTTCAGCGGCGATGCTGGCAGCGGGCCCAGCAACATCCGGCAGTATATTCTGGAAAACGACTGGCTGGACTGCATTATCCAGCTTTCCACCGATATGTTTATGAACACCGGCATCTCCACCTACATCTGGGTGCTCAGCAAGGATAAGCCTGCCCACCGTGCAGGCAAGGTGCAGCTTATTGACGCCAGCCACTGCTTTGAGCCCCGCCGCAAGAGCATCGGCACCAAGCGCAACGACATCACCGACACCTGCCGGGAGCTGATCGTCACTGCCTACGGCGAATTTGCCAACGGCAAGGTGTACGGCGACAAAAACGGCATCTACTGCGAGAGCAAGGTGTTCGAGAGTGTGGAGTTCGGCTACAACAAGATTGTTGTGGAGCGCCCCCAGCGGGACGAGTCAGGCAACGTTATCATGAAACGTGGCAAGCCTGTGCCGGACACCAGCCTGCGGGACACTGAAAACGTGCCGCTGGTGCAGGATATTGACGCCTACTTTGCCCGGGAAGTTCTGCCCTACGCCCCCGACGCCTGGATCGACCACAGCAAGACCAAGGTGGGCTACGAGATCCCCATGACCCGCTATTTCTACGAGTATCAGGCACCGGAAGCCGTGGAGGATATCGTGGCACGCATTACCGCACTGGAACAGGATATCTCCGCCGGGCTGGCAGAGCTGTTCCATAAGGAGGGCTGACCATGGCACGGAAAATGAAAGACAGCGGTATTGAATGGATCGGGGAGATTCCAACTGATTTTTCTCTGTACAAACTAAAATATCTTCTTTCTTCTCCTCTTTGTTATGGTGCAAATGAAAGCGGCACTTTGTATTCAGATATTCTTCCTCGATATATTCGAATCACTGATATTTCCCCAAATGGCACATTAAAAAATTCGGGAATGCTTTCCCTAGATGAATCCTCAGCTCAAAACTATATGCTTCATGAGGGCGATATTCTTTTTGCTCGGAGTGGCGCAACTGTTGGAAAAAGTTTTATCTACCATAACTACTATGGACGTGCCGCCTATGCTGGCTATCTAATTAAAGCATCCTTCAATAGACTAGTTCTTCCAGAATTTGTATATTACTATACTTGTTCCTCTGCCTATGAAATATGGAAAAATTCTATTTTCATTCAATCTACCATTCAAAATATTGGAGCGGATCGTTATTCCAATCTGCCCATTTCGGTACCAAACAGTATTGATAAACAACTAAGAATCGTTCGCTATCTCAATAATTTTTGCTCCAAGTTTGATGCTATAATTTACAATCTTCAAACCAGTATTGAAGATTACAAAAAGCTCAAGCAGACAGTTATTACGCAGGCTGTGACAACGCTAAACTCCCCGAATGTCAAGCTTAAGTATTTAATGGATATTATCGTTGATTGTCCACATGAAACTCCCATTTATACATTTACAGGCAACTACTTAGTAATTCGAACTTCTGACCAATCTCTAGCATCCTTGCGCGGTGATGAATACATGTACCGCCTTGATGAAGCTGAATATAAAAAACGCACTCGTCGTTTGACCTTAGACAAAGATGATATTGTCTATGGACGCGAAGGAAGTTGGGGTCTCGCTTGTCTCGTTCCTCAAAGTAATAAATATTGTCTTGGACAACGTGTAATGCAGTTTCGTTGCAATACACGGTTGCTCTATCCCAAGTATGCTATGTATGCTCTTAACTCCGAAACAGTGTATATGCAGGGTGCTTTAGATACAATCGGCAGCACAGCTCCACATGTTAATATTTCTACGATACGCAACTATCTTCTGCCCGTTCCTACATTAACCGAGCAAAAAGAAGTTGCCGACTATCTTGATGCCAAGTGCGCCGAGATTGACAAGCTGATTGCAAAGAAGGAACAACTGGTAAAAGAGCTGGAAAGCTACAAGAAAAGTTTGATTTATGAGGTTGTAACCGGGAAGAGGGAGGTGTAAAATTGAGATATTACGGAATAAAACATAGAAGATTCAAAGAAAACTCATATTATTCTTTTCAAAAGGCCCTCCGCTTTCTTCAGCTTTATCTTCCTGCTTCTAAGAAAAAAAGGCAATGGAAAAAAGATTATTATGAATCCAATTTTACAGATGAAGGATTCTCAAGTTTTAGAAGAAATTATAACTTGTCAATTTCTGATGGGAAGTATCTTCGCCCTTTTTGCTTAATCACCTCTGATCTTTTTTCTAAAGAGAATCTTCCAAAATTAAAAAAGGGCATCAAAAAACTAATACTGAATTGCACTTCAAAAGATTATCTTTCTTCCGGAGATTCTATTGAAGAAATTTTTCACAAAATTGATAATATGGACTCTATGCTTTACAGCCATTTTTCCGGTCTTCATATTGATCGTCTTGTTTTTGATAGTTGCAAGGAACTAAAAGATAAAATCGACTATTTCGATTTATATCTTCACGACTTTAATTCTTCATATCTTGCCATTGAATTTCATCTCGCCCTTTCTGATTCTTATAAAAAATATCTTGAAAGTTTTATTGCATCAGATTATCATTGCAATCATGGAATCATGCGAAAATATTTTAGTGGCAGTCGCAAGAAAAACGGTGGTCGTGAAAGAGAAAGCGTCACTTTTTATAACGAGGGCTTATTAAAAAGTGATGTTCTTTATGAATCACTTTGTTGCCTAAAATGGGCTTTCTATAATGAGCTATTCAAATATTTCCCGACACTTATTCATTCTCTCGATAAAATGCCTCCCGCTATTTTTCTATTTGAAACCAACATCTCCTACTCAGACAACTATAATTACGCTTTCTGGGAATCCACAGGACTAGAGCGACGAAACGGGCAATCTATAGATGAAAACCTACGTTTTTATTTTAGCATCGAATTGAGTAGTAGGTATTCTTCACCGTATATAGATACCGCTTTTCTCGTTAATGCCGAGAATTATCATTTATATCCCGGTTTTTACTCCGTTCAAAACCAGTTAGATTGGGAACTTTCTCAAGAAGCCACACCCTATATTTTTCGCTTTTTATTATTACGTGCTTTAATACGTGCTACCGAAAGAAACGTTCTTTTTTATGCCAAAAAGCTCAATCATATCAAATTAAAAAAAGGGAAATTAGGCAAGCTCCTAAAACTTCGATATAACTTCGAGTGTTCTATTGACTACTACGAACGATATATCAGTAATTCTCACCCTTTTGATTCTGCAAAAACGCGAATTGAAAAACTTTTTAATTATCATACTCAATTATATTCGCGAGATTATCGCAGTTTAACTATCGGCTCCCTCAATGTACAAAAGAGTCTAAAAGAATATACTGACAACCTCCGGCAAGAATTTGATAGCAAAACTGCCATCATTGAGCACTTAACTGACTATAAAAATGAATCCAGAAACCAGCGATTAACCATTATTGGAATCCTTCTTTCTCTTGTTGCAACTATCATTGCCGCAATTACACTATATTTTACTCCCATTCCATCAGATACTATGAGTTTTTCTAGCTTTATTTTTTCTCTTTTTTCAAAACTATTTTATTAAAATTCACAAGGAGGTCTAACCATGCCCCTCAACACCACCGAAAAGCAGTTTGAATCGGACATTGCGGCGGCGCTGCTCTCCCCTGCCGGGGGCTACACCCGCAATGGGGATTGCTACGACCCCAAGCTGGGGCTGTTTGTGGATACCCTCATCCGCTTTGTGCAAAAGACCCAGTCCAACGAGTGGGCATTTTTTGAAAAGCAGAACCCGGTAAACCCGGTGCGGAAGTTCTGCACGGCCTTTAATAATGCCTGCGATGCGGACGGGCTGCTTTCGGTGCTGCGGTATGGGTTCAAGCACCGGGGCCGGCGGTTCCGGGTGTGCTATTTTCAGCCGGAGTCCGCGCTGAACCAGAAGGATGCCCAGCGCTACGCCCAAAACGAGATCACCTGCAACCGGCAGTGGTTCTACTCCGACACCACCCACAACTCGGTGGACATGGTGCTGGCAGTAAACGGCATCCCGGTGTTCGCCTTTGAGCTGAAGAACCAGTTCACCGGGCAGACCGTGGAGAACGCCAAGCAGCAGTGGATGCACGACCGGGACCCGCGGGAGGTGTGTTTCCAGTTCAACAAGCGCATTCTGGGCTACTTTTGCGTAGACCTGACCGAGGTGTGGATGGCCACCCGGCTGGCGGGCAAGGACACCCGCTTTCTGCCCTTCAATCAGGGATCCAACGGTGCCGGGCGGGACGGCGGTGCAGGCAACCCACCCAACCCCAACGGCTACCTTACCGCCTACCTCTGGGAAGAAGTGTTCCAGAAGGACAGCATGATGGACATCCTGCAAAAGTTCATGAGCCTGCAGGAGGGCAAGACCCTCATTTTTCCCCGGTATCACCAACTGGACGTGGTGCGCAAGCTGGTGGCAGATGTGCGGCAGAAGGGTGCCGGGCAGCACTATCTCATCCAGCACAGCGCCGGGTCGGGCAAGTCCAACTCCATTGCATGGACGGCGTACCGGCTGGCTTCCCTGTTCAACACCGAGAACAAGCCGGTGTTTGCCAGCGTCATTGTGGTGACTGACCGCACCGTGCTGGACGCACAGCTGCAGGAGACCATCTCCGGTTTTGACCATACGCTGGGTGCGGTGGAGGCCATCGGCGAGGACAAAAACTCCGGCGACCTGCGGGATGCCATCAACAATGGCGCACGCATTATCATCACCACCCTGCAGAAGTTCCCGGTCATCTATACTGAGGTAAACAGGACCGCCGGGAAGAACTATGCCGTTATCATCGACGAAGCGCACTCCTCCCAGACCGGCACCTCTGCTTTGAAGCTGAAAGCCGCCCTTGCCGACACCAAGGACGCGCTGCGGGAATATGCCGAGCTGGAAGGCAAAGCGGAGGACGAGATCGACCCGGAGGATGCGCTGGTGAAGGAACTCACTTCCCACGGGCGGCACAAGAACCTGTCCTTCTTTGCCTTTACCGCCACCCCAAAAGCCGCCACGCTGGAGCTGTTCGGCACCGAGTACCCGGACGGCAGCCACCATCCCTTCCACATTTACAGTATGCGGCAGGCCATTGAGGAAGGGTTCATTCTGGATGTGCTGCAAAACTACATGACCTATTCCACCTGCTTCAAGATCGCCAAAACCATCCCGGACAACCCCGACCTGCCCGCCAGCCGGGCGGCAAAACTCATCCGCAAGTACGAAGAACTGCACCCCTACAACATCAGCCAGAAGGCAAAGATCATTGTAGAAACCTTCCGGGAAACCACCAGCCACAAAATCGGCGGGCAGGGCAAGATGATGGTAGTCACCTCCTCCCGGCTGGCGGCGGTGCGGTACTTCCACGAGGTCAAGCGCTACATTGCGGAGCAGGGCTATGACGATGTGCAGATCTTAGCGGCATTTTCCGGTGCCGTACCGGACGGCGGCGTGGAGTACACGGAGCCGTCTTTGAATGTCCGCGCCGACGGCAGCCACATTGCGGAGAGCCAGACCAAAAAGGAGTTTCATAACAACTTCAATGTGCTCATCGTAGCAGAAAAATACCAGACCGGTTTTGACGAACCGCTGCTCCACACCATGATCGTGGACAAAAAGCTGAAGGGCGTCAAGGCGGTGCAGACCCTCTCCCGCCTGAACCGTACCTGTCCCGGAAAAACCGACACCTTTGTGTTGGATTTCGTGAACAAGGCAGAGGACATCCGGGAGGCATTCCAGCCCTTTTATCAGGAGACTTTTCTGGAGCAGGAAGTCAACACCGACCTCATTTACAAGACCCAGAAGGAGCTGCGGAGCTTTGCCGTCTATTCCGATGCAGACGTGGAAGCCTTTGCCAAAGAGTATTTCCGCAGCACCAAGCAGGATAAAAATGCCGTGGGCCGCATGAGCAGCGTTTTGAAGCCCGTGGCGGACCGCTACAATCAGAAAACGCAGGCCGAGCGGTACCAGTTCCGCCGCTTGCTGCGCAGCCTTGTCAAGTGGTACGGCTACGTTTCACAGGTGGCGCGGATGTTCGATGAAGAGCTGCACAAGGAGAACGTATTCTGCGCTTACCTGCTCAAATTGCTGCCGCCGGACGAGGTCTCTCCGCTGGATCTGGAGGGCAAATTGCAGCTGGAGTATTACAAGCTACAAAAGACCTTTGCCGGTGCCATCGAGCTGGAATACGCCAAGGGCGTCTACGAGCCAGTCACCCAGAAAGGCGCTCTCGGCCACGACCCCAAGGAGCCGCTGGACGAGATCATTTTGAAAATCAACGAGAAGTTCAAGGGCGAGTTCACCAATGCCGACCGGGTGCTGCTTACTGCCCTGCATGACCGTCTGCTGGCTGACCCGAAGCTGGCAAAACTGGCGCGCAGCTCCGACCCGCAGATCTTTACCGAGAGCATCTTCCCCAAAGCCTTTGACACTGCCGCACAGGACAGCTATCTTGAAGCGCAGGACACCTTCTCTTCCCTGTTCGAGGACACCAGCAAGTACAAGGCTATTATGTCGGCATTGGCAGAGTGGCTGTATGGGGAATTCCGCAAGAAGTAAAACAGTTTTCCCTTTTTATTTGCTTAAAACAGCCTGCATCGTTCGGATGCAGTTCAAGGGTTTGGGATTTCCCAACAAGCATTTTGCAGCGCAAATGGTGTTTGTATAGACAGACACATTGCTTGCGGGCGCTATGAATCCTTTCAACGTGCTTCCCAGATTTGAAAATCATTTTGCAAATCAGACCGTCCGTTTTCAAGTTCAACTTGAAGTGGACGGTTATTTTTCTGCACAAAAATTTTCGCATTTGCAACCGCCGCAAGCAGGGCGAGTTGGTACCAACTTGCAATTTTTGAATCCGATTTTACAAATCCAGCTTCAAAACACTTGTTGGGCTTCGCCCAAACCCGATGTTCAGCACAAGAATGCGCTAGTTTCGCACCTTAACGACCGCTGAATAAGCAAATTTCTTGGAGAAAAATTTGTTTTATGAAAATCGTCGTTGATAAATTTAATATCGCACAAAACCGGAACTATTGCTTCCGGTTTTGAAGGCAAAAAGCGGAAGTATCACCTCCTAAAAATTTGAGTGTTATTATGATATGCTCTTTCCAGAGCCGTTCACATGAACCGGACCTCCCAAGTCCGGTTTTCTCCCTCAAAACCGGACCTGATACGTCCTAAAAACACTTATTTGATTGTGATATGCTTTCTACAAGCCTTCATCGAACCTTGAGAACCGAATGACCGTCTACATGGGATACCCGGCCATGACCCCGCAAGGGAGAGCCGGAAAACGCCGCTGGAAGGGGGTAGGAAGTCCATGCAGAGAGAACGGCACCCCAAATTTGAGATCACGTTGATACGCAAAACCGGAACCAATAGTTCCGATTTTGTCTTGAAATTCATTTCATATCCCTTAAAAACCGGAACTACCAGTTCCTAAAAATAAAATTGGCGATGTGATACAATTTTTTCAATGGTTTGCAGCAAAAAACCGGAGGTACGACCTCCTAAAAAATCTTCTATGAATGTGTTAATCTAATTTCAGAGCCTTCATTGAACCTTGAAAACTGAATGACCGTCTGCATGGGATACCCGGCCATGATCCCCAAGTGTGAGAGCCGGAAAACGCCGCCGGAAGGGGGCAGGAAATCCATGCAGAGAGAGCGGCGTAAGAATAATGATATTCTATTTCATTTCAGAAAGGATGATTTGCCTATGACAAAACTGAGCCAACTTAAAATTGACCCGGAGTTCCAGAAACAAATCAACCCTCCGTCGTTTGAGGAAACCCACCAACTGGAAATGAACATCCTCAAGGAGGAACGTGTACTGAATCCGATCATCACGTGGAACGGCTATATTGTGGATGGACATACACGCTATCAAATTCTTCGGAAATATCCATTTATTCCATTTGAAGTCATCGAAAAAGAATTTTCCAGCCGCTATGAAGCACTCGTATGGATCTGTAAAAATCAGCTGGGGCGGCGAAACCTGACCCCAGAACAGAAAAAGTTCCTGATTGGAAAGCAGGCAGAAGCGGAAAAGCAAATCAAAGCGTTTCACGGCAATCAGTATACTTTGGCATCTGAAAGTGGTCTGGTTCAAAATGAACCAGACCGCACAAAGCACGGTTCACGGTCGAAGGTCGCTGCGGAACATGGAACATCCGAAAGTTATGTTTACCGTGCAGAGCAATTTGCAAAAGGTGTGGAAGCAGCGGAAGAAGCAGTACCCGGAGCACAGAAAGAAATCCTGAGTGGAAAGATCCGGGCAACCGACCGTGAAATTTCCGCGATTGCAAAGGTTCCAAAGGAAAATCGTCCCGAAGTTGTGGCAGAGCTTCGTAAGCCTAAAGGCGAACGGGATTCCAGTATCACGGATTCGTATTCTTCGCCTTCAAAGGGCAATGGGTTTATAACGACCTTCAAGCAAGACATTCAGGGGCATAAGAAAGGACTCAACAAGGAAGAAAAGCAGAATCTCAAGGATGCCGTCAAGAGCATCTATTCACCTCGCCGCTTGGCAGATGGCGAAGCCATGATGTGCGAGATTCAGGGAGCGCAGGAGGATTTTGTCCGGCGGTGGGAAATGTGCTTTCGTGAATACCCGGATATTCTTACTGAACCGAAGAACAATGAGAAACTGCTGATTTTTATCGACCGTGCCAGTCGGTATCTTCAGACGGTAAAAGATCGTCTGAACAATGATGGAAACCAAAACTCTCAAACGGTTTAGCACTAATTCGGATGTAAAAATGGAGGTGAATTCCATTTCGGATTACTTGAAACACAATATGCCACTGCCGCAATATCTGCCCTATGCCCGCTTTTTGCTAGATACCAACCTGAGCCACACAGCAAAACTACTCTACACCCTGCTGCTGGACCGAGCAACGCTTTCTCAAAAGAATAACTGTATCGATACACAGGGGCACATTTATGTGCTCTATCCGCTTTCCAAGCTGTCAAAAGATTTGAGATACAGCCTTTCCAGCATAACACGCGCATTTGCCGAATTGGAAAACGCACAGCTCGTGGAATGTGTCCGCCGCGGCTTTTCCAAGCCCAATCGCATTCTGCTCAAGGTTCCGTATACTACGCAAAATTGCGCTGTCACAGTATGCAAAAATGCCGAGCAAGACTGTGCAGAAATGAGCAGTGTGATTGCGCAGAAATGCACACCTAACCAACGTAATAAGAGCAACCTGAAAGATAGCCACCTGATAAGAACAACAGACGCTCATTTGACCTTTAGAGAATATCAAAATGTCTTTCTGACGGAAAAAGAGTACAAGCGACTCAAGGCTGACTTTGCAGGGCTGGACAGTCTGATTGAGCAGTTGTCCGCTTATGTCCAGTCCACTGGCAAAAAGTATGCCGACCATGCCGCAACGCTGCGTATCTGGGCGAAGCGGCAGAAGGCAGAGAAAAAAGCACCGGGTATCCCGGACTACACCTTTGCGGAAGGAGAAAGCCTATAAAGACGATTGAAAAAATTTTTGAACAGTCCGTTTCCAGTATTCCCGAAAATCCAGAAGATTATTATGGCAAGGACGGTCTGCTTTATTGCGGAAGATGTCACACCCCAAAGGAAGCCTTTTTTGCTAAAGGTCTTGTTCTGATGGGGAAAAACAAGCACCCCGTCGAATGCAGCTGTCAGCGCACGGAAAGAGAAAAACAGGAAGCCCTTATCAGCCAGCAAAAGCACAGTGACCTTGTGCGGCGGCTGAAAGCAGAGGGATTTTCTGACCCGGCAATGCTGGACTGGAAGTTTGAAAACGACAATGGCCGCAGCCCGCAGATGTGTCATGCACACCGTTATGTAGAGCAATGGCAGACCATGCGTGCAGAGAACCTAGGACTGTTCCTCTGGGGCGGTGTGGGCACCGGCAAGAGTTTCCTTGCCGGGTGCATTGCAAACGCTCTGATAGAGCAGGAGGTGCCTGTGCGTATGACGAACTTCGCCCGAATCCTGAACGAGCTGAACAGCAGCTTTTCCGGGCGAAATGATATTGTGGACAAGTTCTGCCGCTATCCCCTGCTCATCATTGACGATTTCGGCATGGAGCGTGGCACCGAGTACGCACTGGAACAGATCTACAACATCGTGGACAGCCGATACCGCAGCCGGAAGCCGCTGATCGTCACCACCAACCTGACGCTGAATGAGATACAGCACCCACAAGATACCGCCCATGCCCGCATCTATGACCGCCTATTGGAAATGTGCGTCCCGATCTCCTGCATTGGGGTCAGCTTCCGGAAAGAGAATGTACAGGAAAAGCTGGAACGCTTAAAAAGTTTAATCGGATGAATCAAGGGATGTTTCTAAAATTCGCAGGACTGTCAAAGTTCTGCTACAAGGAAATGGAGTTGCCTATTGAAAAAATACTATGACACCGAAACTGACAACGCATCCTTTGTACGCTGTATCGATGTTATGGCAAAACTGATTCAAAAATATGGCTCAACTGTACTGGAGCAAAAGGAGTCTCCGCTTTGCGCGACCAACAGTAAAGCTGCATAAGCAGATTTACACGTTGCGTAATTTTTGTTTTTATGTTAAAATAATTGCGTAGCGTGTTTTACATATATGAGGGCAACTTTATGGACTGCAAAGACAAAATCCTCGAACTGCGCGAATCGACCGGGATGAACCGCCGGGAGTTTTGCACTTTCTTCCAAATTCCCTACCGCACTGTAACAGAATGGGAACTCGGCCACCGCCATGCGCCAGAGTATGTACTCCGGTTGCTAGAGTATTATATCCAGCATGAAAATCTCACACAACAACCAACCGCCGAAAGTGAGGGGGCCTTATGAAAAAAGCACGCACCAAGTGTTACATTTATACGCGCGTATCCACGGCCATGCAGGTGGACGGTTACAGCCTTGATGCACAGCGTGAAAAGCTGCGCAAATATGCCGATTATGAAGATATGGTCATTGCTGGAGAATATTCTGACGAAGGATTTTCC
>OGIH01000191.1_pt1 | contig 53483 bp, 40 predicted proteins | sample 1571721 | NCBI WGS metagenome assembly OGIH01 (sample SAMEA2582068, study PRJEB24529) | metagenome | biome: Human gut stool | place: China | collected 2011
AAATACTGAATGTCAGTAGTCTTAATCCTTGTTTTACTGGAATATGCTCTTTGAGAGCAAACAATAGTAGCTGTTACGATTATTGTAGTTCTGTCTTAATCCTTGTTTTACTGGAATATGCTCTTTGAGGCAAAGAATGTAGATGCTGCAAAAGCAAAAGAGAGTCTTAATCCTTGTTTTACTGGAATATGCTCTTTGAGATTCATATGGAGGATCTATTGGTACTGGAAAAAGTTTGTCTTAATCCTTGTTTTACTGGAATATGCTCTTTGAGATAATAGTAATATGAGTCAGAGAACAAGTAGAGCTGCGTCTTAATCCTTGTTTTACTGGAATATGCTCTTTGAGCCAAATCTATGATTGTAATGGAAATAATATTAGATGTCTTAATCCTTGTTTTACTGGAATATGCTCTTTGAGACGTTAGCAATAGTCTGTATGACAATAGAATTACTATGTCTTAATCCTTGTTTTACTGGAATATGCTCTTTGAGCTGCTCTATACTTTCATCACTGACCATGCTGCAGGGAGTCTTAATCCTTGTTTTACTGGAATATGCTCTTTGAGATACCCAAGTTTGGACAAGCAGTGGAGAAAGATGATGGTCTTAATCCTTGTTTTACTGGAATATGCTCTTTGAGGGCAAAAAATATAAGTACTTGATATGCAATGAGATATCTTAATTAAAATTAATATATACTTGTGTTTTGTACATAAAAATGTACCTGTTATCAAGTTAGTACTTATTGCCACTTTATTTTTTTATATCTAGCAAAGATAGTAAAAATAAGACAAATATCGTAATAAATATGAATAATTTATGTAAGAAAGTCAAAGAACGCTTTGTTGTGATTAGAAAAACAGCGTGTTTTTGCTATGAGTAATAATGTCGATATCAATATTCTGTCCAATGATTTTCATCATCCTTAAATAATCTGTAGTGATAGGCAGTATGATAATGCTGTCGTTATTATCGTATGCCGCCTGTACTTCGCTCAAATCATTTTTGATGTCCGAGAATATTTCGACAGAAGTTTCAGCCAGAAAAACAGATTTCTGGATTCTGGTACAGCCCTTGCGTAGCAGGTATTTGCTTACAAGTCGCCTCACTTTGTTGTCCTCAATGTCATACATTACGAAGAATAGCATTCTATTTGGTGTTTTCTTTATCCGTTCGGTTAATCCCAATATATTTTTTATACGCTGTTCAATATTTTCAATCTCATAGTATTCATGATGTTTGTTTTCAGAACATATTTTTTTGTTGTCTGCAATTTTTGCATTTTGTAGTTTTTTTATTTGCTCAATGATACTTATTGGCGGTTTTTTCTTTCTTGGCATAATGCTATATGTTTTCGGCAATAAAAGATTCAACAACTTCAGCCATGAGTTTGTTCATTTCCTGGTCTGTTCCTGTTCTTGGTGACTGTACGACCGTGAACCCGTGCTTACCAAAAAACAGATTAATTTCAGCTTGTTTAAAGCCTATCTTGAAGCGCATTTTTTTCCCGTAATTTATATTTCTTATTTCTGTAATGGTGATATTTCTTTCTGTAATAAAGTTTTTCAAATCCTCCATAATGTCTTCCAGTTCATTAGGAACGTATATGTTTGGTGTCCTGGCTTTCAATTTTGCATTAGGATTTAAAGTCTGTTTTATTTTATCAATAGTTTCTTTGTCTATGTCAAGATGCTTTTTTGTTTCTTTTTCCGTCTGATTATCTTTCGCCTGCTTTTCCGTTTCATGTTTCAGGTTTAGTGCCATTGCGATATTGTCTGTGTCAGTATAAAAAGGTGGCATATCGAATAATCTTATCCTTGTTTTACTGGAATATGCTCTTTGAGACTTATTGTCTTTTTCTATATTGAGGTTAAATTGGAAGAGTCTTAATCCTTGTTTTACTGGAATATGCTCTTTGAGAGGATTTAAAGAAGTGGAAAGCATCTCTGAAAGAGAGTCTTAATCCTTGTTTTACTGGAATATGCTCTTTGAGTGCTAAATGTTAGTAATTCATTATATGATAATAGAATTGTCTTAATCCTTGTTTTACTGGAATATGCTCTTTGAGTATTTAATAACAATAAAAATAATGCAATTATGATTAAAGTCTTAATCCTTGTTTTACTGGAATATGCTCTTTGAGCGATTGCGGTTCTTACACATTCAGCACATGGAAAGCGTCTTAATCCTTGTTTTACTGGAATATGCTCTTTGAGACTATGCTTACAGGATTTAAAGAAGTGGAGAATGTTGCGTCTTAATCCTTGTTTTACTGGAATATGCTCTTTGAGCGTATGGCTAAGTGTCAATTTGGCTACGGTTTTATGTCTTAATCCTTGTTTTACTGGAATATATTTGTAGTATGTATTAAGTACTTGGTATACAATGAAATATGAATGTTAATGTAAAAATGTCAAAGAACGCTTTGTTATAATCAGAACAACAATATTCAGAATTGTTGTTATAGCATTACATAATGTAAAAATCATCAACGACAAACAAGTTCTTTTTTGCCCGTGTAATGGCTGTGTACATCCATTGATAAACGAACGGCTTAGGCTGTAATGCAAAGTTTCTGGGTATGTCGAGATAAACGTTGTTCCATTCGCCTCCCTGTGATTTGTGGCATGTTATGGCATATCCGTAGGCACAGCGGAGAGCGTTAAGATAAGGGTCGGACATCATTCTGCTCCTGAATGTGTCGGAGTTTTGTTTTATGCCTTCCTTTTTCATTCTTATGTAGAAGTCGATGAACAGTTCCTTTTGCTGCTCTTGCGACAGGTTTATCTGGTTTGAATATATAATGTCGGTGATGATAAGTTGTGAGTAAGCTTTGTTTGTGAACAGTTCCGTTACAGACACTGTTAAGAATGTAAGTCCCGCCCGTCTTATCACGGTGTCGCCAATCTCAGTTATCTTTACGAGGTCGCCGTTCATAAGTCCTGATATGCAGTTGTTCTGGGTGACAAGCAGAAGGTCGTCTGTGGCAAGGGTAAGTTTGTTTATGCCCAGAGCCGGCCTGATAATGTTTGTAAGGATGTCGCATTGTCTGTTTGTGGTGCATATAAGTGTAGACGCATTATATCCGTGGGCTTTCAGGTCTTTGATGTAAAGCTGGATAAGCTCCGCCTGGCTGCCGAGCATGCGTATGTTCTTGCAGCCTTTAAGAGGAAACTTAGCCCATTTCCACGGCTGAGGGTTAAAGTATAGCTTCCTGAGCTTTTGTGACGCCAGCACAATGTCGTTGTCCTTGTTCTGTCTTACTACCTCCGTAAGTTCGGCTTCTTCAACACTGATGTTGAATGTACTTTTCATGTAAGTTCCGGTCAGGGCGGGCGATGTCTTTTGGCTTATTGGCGGCAGCTGACAAGTGTCTCCCACGAAGACAAATTTGCCATTTATGTCGTATTCGAGAAGGTCGTGCAGCAGGCGGCCGCTGCCGAACATAGCCTGGCTCGAAGTCTTGTCGGGCACGTCAGAAATCATTGAAGCCTCGTCGACAATATAGATGTGTGCAGTATTGGTGTTGTTGGCTTTTGTAACCTCGAATTTAAGCATCAGCTGTCCCGACTTGTCTGTTCCGGTTTTCTCTCTGTCTTCAACAATGGTTTCAAGATCCTGATTAAAGTCGCTGTATTTATAAATCAGTTCTGGATTCAAGGCTATACTAATATCTCCTATAACCCATGTTTTTCTTATTGGAGTAAGATTTTTAATTTTTTTCTTTCCAAGAAATTTTTTATATCCATTGATTAAAGTTTCATAATTTGGCTTCTTTTCATTACATATATAATTGATGAGTCCATCTAAAAAATCAATATTTTTCCCCCTCTTATGGAATTCTATAATTCGATTTCTTAAGGCATACCAATAATCAGTAGTATAAGGATTGTCTTCAGTTTCCCTCCTTTTCTTGGCTGCTTTTACAACTGTTGCTTTAGCTGTTCCTGACTTATTAACAAAATTAATAAATTCAGTTAGTGTAATTTTAATATTTCCCATAATTATCTAATTACTCTATTTTTCCCAGTTAATAATACTTGCATTAAACCTTTTTTTTGTTGACGTAATGATTCAAATCTCTGATTGGCTAATGTTATTTCTGTATCACATGATAAAAGAATTTCTATTATAGCATTTTGTTCTTTTAAATCAGGAATTATAACTTTCACTTGACTAAATGAAGGAAATTTACAATTTAATGTGTCATTTACTAATCCTTGAGAATGTGTCCAAAAACGATATACCATAAAAGGCTGTTTAAACAACATTTCCATGTAATACGGATTAATGTTGTTATGCGGTATAATAATTGTATAAGCAGGACTTACAATTCCTTCTAATTTAGATAGAGCACATCGTCCTTGCCACATTCTCATAGTATTGTATCCGATATCGTTAGGACAAATTCTTTTGTATTTTGATTTGTCATCGTTTGAAGTATTTTTCTTTTCCGATTCTGTCTGAAGAATGATTCCTTTATTAGCTGTAATAGAAAGTAAAGGAAGGGCAGGCATGTTAGTTTCATTTCTTTCATCGAATAGTTCTCCCAATTTCATTGTTTTCCATTCACAGCTAAATCCAGGTAAACGTTTCTTTCCAGTGAGCAGTTGTTGCATTAGTCCTTTTTTTCGCAATTCAAGTTTTTCTATGAGTCGCGATTGCTTTTCAATTGCCTTGTCCCATGTGCTTAAAACTTCTGCTATCTTTTGTTGCTCTGAAAGTGGTGGAACAGGAATTTTGTATGAACTAATAGAATCTGCGGGAACTCTTTTTTGACCCGCACTTCCTGTCATTTGGGACTCAAGACGCTTTCTAAAAGCATAACTCATTGTATGGTAATAAATGAACAGATTACATTGTTTACATCTAATTACATGAAACTCAGTACTTCCAAATCCGTATTCATTTGTTATATTATTTAATAATGCTCCTTTCCCATTTTCGAAGCAAGGGGTAATTTTTGCAATAATTATATCTCCTCTTTTAAATGATGTTAATCCTGGCTTAATGGAATTCTGAGGTATTATATTCTCTTTTAGAATACCACCATGTTCTGAAATATCAGCCATAGAAAGAAATGTTACGAATGGGGAGATAAAATCCTTTCTTGTTGGATTTATTTCTGCAATTTCTCTCAATTTCTTAACTTCCCATTCTTCAGGAATAATCCCAAGCGGTGAATCTTTATATCCCTGTGGTATGTTATTGGTGGTCATTTTCATATTGTGAAATTGTATTGTTATTATTTGTCAGTAATTGCTTTTAGTGTATTGCCAACGGTATGTGCAATATCTAATGCGTTGTCAATATCTTTTTGTTCATTGGGATTGCTCGTTGCTTCAATAATGTTGCCAATAAGGTCAACCAATTTATTATAATTATCCAACTTGTTATGAATTTTCAGTATAGTGGTTAAATTAGACAGGATTGTCGCTTTCTATGAAAGCATTTAAGAAACGGCCTATCACATTCACAATGTCAGCTTCATCTTGATCTGATAAAGATTCAAGATATGAACATTCTTTGTTGTATAAGCTATGGTAATATAAATATCCGTTTGTCAAGGAAATATCAATCTTATAAACAAACTGTTGTATAATCAGTCTGATTGCAATTATTCTTGTTGCCGTTGTAACAGTTGTGGACTTAGTTACAGTCATTGTTGACGTGTATGTATTGCTGTCTGCATTAAATCCGAATTTAGCGACATTTGGCTTCCATATAAAAGACGAGAATATTGAATAAAACTCCGAAAGCTCAGTATCAATGCGGTTGAGTAAAGGCTGGTACACGTTGTTGAGGACATTATCCAAAAACTCATCTGTCAGTGCCGGCTTGTTAAGCTTATCACGATATTTCAGCTTAAGGTTCTTTTTCCAGTCATCAGCTTCATCTATGCTTTCACCGTGTGCCGCTTTTATACTTATGAGCAGCGCACGTTCCAGACATTTTGACATATATGTAATAAATGGGTCAAGCTGTTCAGCTTCAGCATGGGCACCGACTGATGGAGTAGGGCCTACGACAACGTCGCATCTGTTTAGCGCCGTAAGATAATTTGATTTATCCTTGCTCTTGACAACGAGCATGGGATAGCCATGACGTGTAAGAATGTAGTTTACAAGCAGACGGGAGATGCGTCCGTTGCCGTCTTCAAACGGATGGATGCGTATGTAGCGGTAGTGGAACACCGACGCAAGTTCTATAGGAGACATATTGCCTTGTTGCTCCGCTTCATTATACCAACTGACGAGGTCGTTCATCAGAGCAGGAGTCTCTTCGGGTGACGCATATTCAAAACGCTCACCTGTCTGTGTGATAACCGAATTGGGGCGTGTTTTATAAATGCCGGCGTGGATTATGTAAGATGTGGGTGTACCATCATGCTGTTGGCTGTACACTGTGTAATCCTCGCGCAGCAGCGTATGATGAAGCTGGCGTATGAACGTTTCGGTCAGCGGCTTGTTCTTGTCGCCGGCTTCTTCCTGTATCATCTTGAGACAGACATTGTGCGCCTTCATCTCTTCAAGATCTTTCATGTTGGCTTCGTCCACCACCTTGCCGAAAAGCAACAGAAGCTCGGTCTGACCATATGTCAGCGTGTTGCCTTCGATGTGGTTAGAGTTGTAGTTGAACTCCAGCATGAATTTCCGGTCTAGCCTGTTTCTGTCTTCCGGTTTTAGCGGCTGCAAAGCCGTCCATTCTTTATATAATTGTTCAAGATATGTCATAATTATAGTTGCAAATTTTGTTTGTAAATATTATGGGCTTTATTGTCATCATCCCATGTATATTCAACGTTTATGATATCTGGCGTTGATTCTGATATCATAAATGGTATCTCAAAATGTTCACCAGGATTTAACAATTCAAAAGGAATACTTGCCATTCCGGTCAGGCTGATTCCTCTGAAGTACCGAATGTCGGTTATACAAATATTATGTGCAGAAGCTAAACCTTCATTAGAAATTACAAGTTTTCGCATTTGTCTGTTTTCTCTTATTACGGTGCCAGATATTTTTGCACATTTCTTCTTTAAATTTTCTTCATCAATTTTTAGTATCTGGTATTGATTCAATATTAAGTTCTGCTTTTTTATTTTCCTGTCATATATGACAAAGGTAAAAGCAGATAATAATAATGCACATATTGAAATAATCAAACTTGCTAATTCCATAATCAATAAAAATATTTAATATCCTAGCTCCTTTAAATATCCTTTCATCTTAGCCTGTACCTCAGCCAACTCCGCTTCGAGTGCGTCAATCTCTTTCTGCACGGCAGGGATATCTACTTCGGCTTCTTCCTCAAATGTGTCGACATATCGCGGTATGTTGAGGTTGTAGTCGTTCTCTTGTATGTCGGCAGGTGTTGCCACAAAAGCGTATTTGTCTTCAACAACTCCCGGTTTGAATTGTCCTGAAACAAATTGGTGATATACAGACACAATGTGATCAATATCTTCAGGGCGCAGTTTGTTCTGGTTTTTCCCATCCTCATATTCACGACTGGCGTCGATAAACAGCACATTGTCAGTATGTTTGCCTTTGTTGAAAATAGCAATGGCAGCAGGAATGCCTGTTCCGAAAAACAGATTGGCAGGAAGACCTATAACGGCTTCAAGCAGATTTTCGTCTATAACGTGTTTGCGTATTTTCCCCTCACTCGCACCGCGGAATAACACTCCGTGAGGAATGACGACACCAACTTTGCCACTGCCTTCTTGAGCGACCTCTATCATGTGTGAGATGAAAGCCCAGTCGCCTTTGCTCTTTGGAGGTATGCCTCGCCAAAAACGGTTATATGGGTCACTTGCTGCTTCGTCAGCTCCCCATTTGTCCAAAGAGAATGGGGGATTGGCTACTACTGTGTCGAACTTCATCAGTTGGTCGTTCTCTTTCAATTTTGGATTGCGCAAGGTGTCGCCCCATCTTATTACAGCGTTGTCGAAGCCGTGCAAGAACATGTTCATCATGGCTAAGGCCCAAGTGCTTCCGTTCACCTCCTGTCCGTAAAGGGAGAAGTTGCTGTTTCCTACTTCCTTTCCGGCCTTAATGAGCAATGAGCCTGAACCGCAAGTTGGGTCACAGATGCGTGCGCCCGGTTTGCTCTTTGTCAGCTTTGCCAATAATGTTGAAACTTCAGCAGGCGTGAAAAATTCTCCAGCTTTTTTCCCTGCTTCGCTGGCAAAGTTTGAAATCAAATACATATATGCGTCGCCAATAATGTCGTTATTCTCAAGATGCGTTTCGTCGAGATTTAATTCGTTAAAATCAATCAACAGATTTTTCAGACGTGCGTTCTTTTCCTTAGGTTCACCGAGGTTTGCACTGTTGAAGCTGATGTTTCTGAAAATGCTGCTTCCGTCTTCACTGCTCATTTTCTCATGGTTTGCATCTTCAAGATCAACCAGGGCTATATCGATAAGCTCACCTATGTTGTCATCAGATCTATGTTGGTATAGGTAATCGAACGAACTTTGTTCCGGTACGACGAAACGTTCATGGCGCATGGCACGTGAAGCTCTTTCGTGGTCACCTTCATATTTGTCGATATATTCGGCATATTTGCTTTTATATACATCACTGACATACTTTAAAAATAGCATTGTCAGAATGTAATCTTTGTATTGGCTGGGGTCAATGAGTCCACGAAATGTATCGCACGCTTTCCATACCACCCTGTTAATTTGTACTTGATCAATCTTAATCGCTTCCATATATTTCAAATTGTTTTATTCATTAATAATTGCTTAATTATAAGCTCTTTTCGTTTTATTATTGTTTCCTGCAGATGTTTTTCCCTTTGTGACAGTTCGTCAATTTTCACTATTAATGTTTGTGTATGAAGTTCAGGGATGTTAATCTCCAATTCATCTACATTTTGTTTGCGGATTAGAGGCGTAGCGCTTCCGGTTTGAAATGTCTTAAAATAATTCTTTGTTGCAGGTTGCCGTAAAAACCAGCAAAGATACTCCGGTAAAACTTTATCAGATTTTACGCGTATTACGAAAAACGACGTTGATGCAACGGCATCTTCTTCCTGGTTATATGTTAAACAGAGATAATTAGTTCCCTTACAGGCAAAAAGTATGTCATTATTCTGCAGTAAATTCTTTTGTGCTTTTGGGGTCAGGAAAACTCGTGATGCGTATTTGGTGACAATTGAATCGCTACAGTCTTTTGTCTGCAAATATATAATGTCGCCGTTCGGATCGGTTCTTTCGTATATTCCGGAAAAGATATTGGCTATATCTTTGAGCTTTAGTTTCTTTTGAGCTTCCATCGGTATTTGTTTTTTGCAAATATATGTTTTTTTTTTCAAACAACCAAGAAAATAGATATTTTTTTGATAGTATGGAGTTTACTAAATGTAAGTATGTCTGTTTTATACCTTAATATAATAATATTATATTTGGAAATAGGTAAAAGTGTTTTATGTTGGATATCTTGTTTCTGGGGGTATTTGTGGAAAATGTGTGGGTAGTAGAAATGTGTCTGGATAATTTGGTTCGTGTGTCGGGGAATATACAACAAAAAAACAGGAAAGCATTTTGCTTTCCTGCCTTCGGTGGGCCATCCAGGGCTTGAACCTGGGACCTCCAGATTATGAGTCTGTTGCTCTAACCAACTGAGCTAAAAGCCCTCTTAAACCTTGCGGTGTTAAGTTTTCGTGTGCAAAGGTATAGCTATTTATTCAAATAACCAAATATTTTTTGCAAAATATGCTTTAAATGACGAAGAAAAGTTGTTTTGCGGTAAAATATTCGTTAAAAAACCATGATTGTGGGCATCTCGTTGATACAATTCAGCGAATTATGTTAACTTTGCAGAATGTAAAATTAACGGACTCATAATGAGGCTTACGGGTCTTGACGGGTCTGTGATGTTCAAGTCGGATTATAATATCAATTCATTATTTATACGTCTTAAATGAGTAACGAATTTAACCCATTATTCACCAATCAGCCCGGGCTGACGGATAATGAAGTGGAAAAGAGCCGTTCGGCGCATGGCGAGAATGTGCTTACACCCCCGGAGAGGACACCCTTGTGGAAACTTTATCTTGAAAAATACAAGGATCCGATAATCAAAATCTTACTTTTTGCAGCTGTTATCTCGCTCGGTCTTGCCGTAATCGAGAACAATTACATTGAGTCTATCGGCATTATCCTTGCCATAATCCTTGCCACCACCATCGGCTTTTACTTCGAGATGGACGCAGCCAAGAAGTTTAATGTGCTTACGGCTCTAGGCGAGGAGTCGCCCGTAAAGGTGCGCCGTAACGGCAAGGTGGTGCAGGTGGCACGCAAGGACATTGTCGTGGGCGACATTGTTATAATAGAAGTCGGCGACGAGATACCTGCCGACGGAACGCTTATCGAGTCGACCGACCTGCAGATTGATGAGTCGTCGCTCACCGGTGAGCCGATAATAACCAAGCATGCCGACCCTGACAAGAACGACAAGGAGGCCACTTATCCCTCGTCGAAGGTGCTGCGCAGCACTATGGTGATGAACGGCCGCGGCGTGTATCAGGTTACTGAGGTTGGCGATGCTACTGAAATAGGCAAGGTGGCACGCTCAAGTACGGAGATGACTTCGGTTAAGACTCCGCTGAACATGCAGCTCGACAAGCTTGCCAAGATGATAAGCAAGTTTGGTGTGGGCATATCAGTGGCTGCATTTGTGATATTCCTCGGCCGCGACATACTGACCGATCCGCACAATCTGTGGCATTCGGACAACTATCTCGGCATGGTGAAGGTGGTGCTCGAATACTTCATGATGGCCGTTACGCTCATCGTGATGTCTGTGCCCGAGGGCATGCCTATGGCCGTTACGCTCAGCTTGGCTCTCAACATGCGCCGCATGCTCAAGAACAACAACCTTGTGCGCAAACTGCATGCCTGCGAGACAATGGGTGCCGTTACGGTGATATGCACCGACAAGACGGGTACGCTGACGCAAAACAAGATGCAGGTGGCCGACATGGCAATGTATGCCGAAGACGCTGCTCTGTTTAATGAAGCCATAGCATACAACACAACCGCACATCTCGACGAAGAAGGAGGCAAGGGCATTGGTAACCCTACAGAAGTGGCCCTGCTGCTGTGGCTCGAGAAGAACAAGACTGACTATAAGGCGCTGCGCCAGGCAGACAACATAGAGCATCAGCTGCCGTTCTCTACCGAACGCAAGTATATGGCAACTATCGTGAAGCGCGGCTCTGAGCGAGTGCTCTTCGTGAAAGGTGCGCCCGAGATTGTTGCCAAGTTCTGCGACATAGACGACGCGCGCCGCAACGAGATACGCGAGCGCCTTACGGGATATCAGAACCAGGCCATGCGTACATTGGCGTTTGCATATAAGGTGCTCGGCAACGGCGAGGACATCGACACTGCCAAGCTGACGCCCGACGCTCACCTTACGTTCCAGGCCGTGGCTGCCATAAGCGACCCGATACGTCCCGACGTGCCCGCAGCCGTGAAGGAATGTATCGACGCAGGTATAACCGTTAAGATAGTAACCGGCGACACATCAGCTACAGCTATCGAGATAGCCCGCCAGATAGGCATCTGGGATGCCGATACGCCAGCCGAGGCTCAGATAACAGGTCCCGACTTTGCCGCTTTGAGCGACGATGAGGCTTTCAACCGTGTGATGAAGCTGAAAGTGATGAGCCGTGCAAGGCCGACCGACAAGCAGCGCCTTGTGAACCTGCTGCAAAAACACGACGCCGTGGTGGCCGTTACAGGCGACGGAACCAACGATGCCCCTGCGCTCAACCACGCCCATGTGGGCCTGTCGCTCGGTTCGGGAACGTCGGTTGCCAAGGAGGCCAGCGACATGACGCTGATAGACGACTCGTTCCGCAGCATTGTCAACGCCGTTATGTGGGGCCGCTCGCTCTACCGCAACATACAGCGCTTCCTGTTCTTCCAGCTCGTAGTAAACGTTACAGCCCTGCTGCTCGTGCTTTGCGGCTCAGTGATAGGAACAGAAATGCCGCTCACCGTTACACAGATATTGTGGGTGAACATCATAATGGACACCTTTGCCGCACTGGCTCTGGCTTCTCTGCCGCCGTCGGAGGAGGTGATGAAGGAGAAGCCGCGCAAGCGCACCGACTTTATCATCACACGCGGCATGGCCAAGGGCATCGTGTTCTGCGGCCTGGCATTCTTTGCCGTGCTGTTCGCATTGCTCCTGCACAGTCTGTCGAGCGGTGCCGACCTTCATATACATGAACTCTCGATATTCTTCACCACGTTCGTCATGCTGCAGTTCTGGAATCTGTTCAACGCCAAGTCGTTCGGCTCTAACCATTCGGCATTCCACGACTTCAAGCACGACAACGGTCTGCTGCTCGTCCTGCTGTTCATCCTTGCGGGCCAGTGGCTCATCGTAACCTTCGGCGGCAAGATGTTCCGCACGGAACCGCTGTCGGCCATGGAATGGATAACCATAATCGGCGCAACATCCATAGTAATGTGGGTAGGTGAGATATGGCGCGGAATAAAGAGGCTGAGATGCAAGAAATAAAGAACATAATATTCGACTTCGGCGGCGTGCTTGTCAATCTTGACAAGCATCGCTGCATCGAAGCTTTCGACAAGATTGGAGCACACGAGATAGTAAGGTACGTTGACGAGTGCCGTCAGGAAGACCTGTTTCACGACCTTGAGGTGGGCAACACTGGTGTTGAGGAGTTCTGCAACGAGGTGAGACGCATCTGCACCGGCTGTAATGCTGACGATGCAGACATCTGCGAGGCATGGAACGCGCTGCTGACAGGCATACCCCGCCAGCGGCTCGAGAAACTGGCAAGCCTCAGGGGACGCCACCGCATGGTGCTGCTGAGTAACACCAACCCCATACACTGGCAGAAGGCCCTGGACGGCATGTTCAGGAATGACGGCATGGATGTTGACGACTATTTTGAGAAAACATATCTGTCGTACCGCATGCACATGCTGAAGCCCGACCTGCAGATATTCGGCAAGGTGCTCATGGACTCGGGTATGGCTGCCTATGAGACACTGTTTATCGACGACTCGCCCGTAAACTGTGCTGCTGCAAGCCAGCTGGGCATGATGAGCCTTAACCTTACGGGCGACGAATGGCTCGACCGTGTGTGAAATAATAACCGTAAAGTAGCTTATGAGAACTATATTTACAGATACCGACAGCGCTGAGATGGCGCCCTGCGTGGCCACCATCGGATTCTTCGACGGCGTTCACCGCGGACACCGGTATCTCATAAAGTCTGTAACCGACTGCGCGGCGGCCAGCCCTGAACTGCAGTCGACGGTGATAACCTTCGACCGCCATCCGCGCCAGGTGCTCAACATGGAGTTTCAGCCCAAGCTGCTGTCTACGCTCGACGAGAAGCTGGCACTGCTGTCAAAGACCGGTGCCGACAACTGCGTAGTGCTCCACTTCGACCGCGAAATGGCTGCCATGACGGCCTACGACTTTATGCGCGACGTGCTGCGCGACCGCCTGAACGTAAGAAAACTCATCATGGGCTACGACAACCGCTTCGGCCACAGCCGCACAGAAGGCTTTGACGACTATGTGGGCTATGGCCGCGAGATAGGCATCGAGGTGGTGCGCGGCAATGCTTTCGTGCTCAACGGCGTCAACGTAAGCTCCTCGGTTATACGCACATTCCTTTCCGGAGGCGAGGCCGACATGGCTTCCATGTGCCTTGGCTATCCTTACTTCTTTTCAGGTAAGGTGAAGGGCGGCTACCGTGAGGGACGCAAACTGGGTTTTCCCACGGCCAACATTGAGGTGGACGATGCGCAGAAGCTGATACCCGAGCATGGCGTTTATGCCGTGAAAGTAAGGGTGGAGGGCTGCGACGGTCTGCTCAACGGCATGATGAACATCGGCACAAGGCCAACCTTTGACGGTCATGAAACCACGCTCGAGGTTAACATCTTCGACTTTGAGGAAGATATCTACGGCCGGCAGGTAGACGTGCTGTTCTATCACCGCCTGCGCGACGAGCAGAAGTTCTGCTCAATCAAAAAGCTCGTAGACCAGCTGTGGCTCGACCGCGAAGCTGCCGAAAAGATACTCGAAAGGGCGTGATTGCTAAGTGCGATGCACCCATTCGCACATATTTTTCCTGTTAAAACATAGTTTTATCACATAAATTCAAGAAATGAAGAAAGCATTATTATATCTGTTTGCATTCATCTGCATACAGTATTTTGTGTCGTGGGCGGTGTTTGCCGTGTGGCTTCTCGCCGCCGGCCATTCCTCGTCAGACGTGCTCGCCGTGCTTAACGGTCAGAAGCTTGAGCTGATAACCGCCCCCATGCAGATACTTTCGTGCGCCGTTTACAGTGCCCTCACGCTTGCGCTGTTTGTCTGGCGCAAGTGGGCCGTGCTCTCGCCTGCCTATCTGCGTTCAGGCAAGTGGGGCATATTCTTCTGGAGCGGCATAGCCTCGCTCGGCACTCTGTTGCCTTCGGTGTGGCTTCAGAGCCTTATGCCTGACCTGGCCAACACGTCAGAAGAAACATTCCGCCAGCTCATGAGCAGCCAGTATGGCTATTTTGTGCTCTGCCTGCTGGTTCCGTTTGTAGAGGAGACCGTGTTCCGCGGCGCCATCCTCAAGTCGCTTCTCGGCAGCTTCTCGCGTCCGTGGGTGGCCATATTGATATCAGCAGCCGTGTTTGCCGTCATCCATCTAAATCCAGCCCAGATGCCCCATGCCTTCCTCATTGGTCTGTTGCTCGGCTGGATGTATTACCGCACGGGGAGCATCCTGCCCGGTGTGGCCGTCCATTGGGTAAACAACACCGTGGTGTATGTCTTGTGCACGCTGTTCCCGCATATAGCCTCGATGAGCAGTCTCGACGGACTTTTCGGCGGCAATCAGAAGAGTGTGGTGCTGTCGCTGATATTCTCTATGTTCATATTCCTGCCCGCCATCTATCAGCTTAACATACGGATGAAAAAGTAAAGAAAACTGATAATTTCCGTACGTTTAACGCCTTTGTAATATAGCGTTATTATAAGATACAACCGGCTCTTGTCCAAAGCGAGACAAGAGCCGGTTTTTTGTCAATAAGCCTGTTCGTGTAACCTTGTTATTATAACCCATTAATTTTAATGGATATTTTTGGATTTTTGATGTTGTTTTTCGGTAATCTAAACTTTTTATTTTGCTGACGATTTGTATTGAGTATGGTTATTTGTTGTGATGATTTATAATAAATATTACATATTTATTGATAAAACGTAATATTTTGTATAAAGTAATGTAATAAATTGATGAAAGTGTTATTATGTTTCACAAGATGTTGTAAATTTGCATTGAAAATCATGCAAAAAGAAAACATTAACGTGAAAAGATAATCATAATGACACCAACAATGATTAGATTTACGAAGATGCACGGAGCCGGGAATGATTATATTTATGTTAATACGTTGCTGTATAATATTCCTTCTCCTGTTGAGGCTGCCATAAAGTGGAGCTCGCGCCATAAGGGCATAGGCAGCGACGGACTGGTGCTGATAGGGCGTCCTGTGTCTGCCGAAGCCGATTTTTCCATGCGCATATTCAATGCCGACGGTTCTGAAGCAATGATGTGCGGCAATGCCTCAAGGTGCATTGGAAAGTATCTTTATGAAAAAGGCATGACGTCGAGTCGTACTATACGCCTCGAAACTCTTTCGGGAATAAAAACTCTGAACCTGCATGTCTGCGGACAGAAGGTTGACAGCGTAACCGTAGATATGCTTGAGCCGCGCTTTGATGTGGCCGGACAGTTTGTGCCTAGGACAGACGCCGAGGCGGGAGGCATGCTTGAAGCCGGCGGCAAACTCTTTAAAGGCACGTTTGTGTCGATGGGTAATCCGCATTTCGTGATATTTACGGACGCTGAAGGCCTTGCCGACGTAGAGACCTACGGGCGCTTGCTGGAGCATCACGAGGCTTTCCCTGCACGTTGTAATATAGAGTTTGCCCATCTCGTTGAGAAAGACACGCTGCGTACAAGGGTGTGGGAGCGAGGAAGCGGCATAACGATGGCATGCGGCACCGGGGCATGTGCCACGGCTGTTGCGGCGGCAAAGCTCGGAGTGGCAGGCTGCAGCAGTAAGGTCGTGATGGACGGAGGCACGCTCGAAATTGAATGGAGAGAAACTGACAATCATGTTTATCTTACTGGCGGTGCCGAATTTGTGTTTGACGGTGAGATACCGCTTCCCTGATAAGGTTGCGGATATAAGCATAAATCAGATTAGGTGAGTTTTTTAAAGACAAAAGATTGTATCAGGAATTTTTAGAAACAGGCAGAGGCCGGAATTAGGAACAGTCACAACATAGAAAAGAAAATAACTTAAACATCAATAAAAATAAATATGGCATTAATAAACGAACATTATCTAAAACTGACAAAAAACTATCTGTTTGCCGACATTGCGAAAAAGGTGAATGCCTTTAAGGTGTCGCATCAGAAGGCCAACGTGATAAGCCTTGGCATCGGCGACGTTACGCGTCCGCTGTGTCCTGCTGTTATCAAGGCCATGCACAAGGCCGTTGACGAGATGAGCACCAGGGAAGGCTTTCACGGATACGGTCCTGAACAGGGATACATGTTCCTGCGTGAGGCTATCGTGAAGAACGACTATCTTTCGCGCGGCATACATATCGACCCGAGTGAGGTGTTCGTCAACGACGGTGCAAAGAGCGACACGGGTAACATTGGCGAACTGGTGCGCTGGGACAACAACTTCGGCGTTACCGATCCGGTATATCCCGTATATGTCGACTCTAACGTGATGTGCGGCAGGGCTGGTGCGCTTGTTGACGGCAAGTGGAGCAACGTTACCTACATACCATGCACGGAAGAGAACAACTTTGTGCCACAGATACCCGACCAGCGTGTCGACATAATATACCTGTGTTATCCGAACAATCCTACGGGAACAGTTATAACGAAGGAAGAACTGCGCAAGTGGGTGAACTATGCGCTGAAAAACGACACTCTGATATTCTATGACGCTGCATACGAGGCTTATATTCAGGACGACGACATTCCCCATTCGATCTATGAGATAAAAGGGGCGCGCAAGGTTGCGATAGAGTTCAGAAGCTTCTCGAAGACGGCAGGATTCACCGGCGTTAGATGCGGCTATACGGTTGTGCCCAAGGAACTTACGGCTGCCAGCATAGACGGCAAGGAGCGCTATCCGCTGAATCCGATGTGGTATCGCAGGCAGTGCACCAAGTTTAACGGCACAAGCTATATAAGCCAGCGCGCAGCCGAGGCTATATATACCCCCGAAGGCAAGGAGCAGGTAAGGGAGACTATAAAATACTATATGGACAACGCCAAGATAATGCGCGAGACGCTGACATCTTTAGGACTGAAGGTGTATGGCGGCGTAAACGCTCCGTATCTCTGGGTGAAGACTCCGGGCAACATTGACAGCTGGAAGTTCTTTGAGCAGATGCTCTATGGAGCGCAGGTGGTATGCACGCCGGGCGTAGGCTTCGGGCCGAGCGGCGAAGGCTTCGTAAGGCTTACGGCCTTCGGTGAGCGTGAAGACTGCAAGGAGGCCATGCGCCGCATAAGTCTGTGGATGCAGAAGTAGAATGCGGCAGGGCGCCGGGCCGTAAGGTTTCTGCTTGACGGGCGTAAGTACATACCGAGCGACGTGGCGTCATTGACATGTGGGTGAGTGGTGGCGTGTGGCGCATGTTATGCCAATTTAAGTCTGCGAAAGACTTACTTTGTATTATAAATTGCGCTATGAATGTAAAAAAAAGCAACATTTATCTCATAAAAAGGTGTCATAATGAAATTTAGCATTATCTTTGCATATGTTTTCAGATAAAGAATAGGCATAAGTATAATAAATAAAACTTTTTAACAATGACAAACTTAAGATTTCAGGTTGTTGAAGAGGCTTTCAAGAAAAAGCCGCTGGAAGTAATGGTTCCGCTGGAACGCCCGTCAGAATACTTCGGCAAGTATGTCTTCAATAGGGCAAAGATGTATAAGTACCTGCCTGCAGATGTATATGACAAGCTCATTGATGTCATTGACAACGGTTCGCGACTCGACCGCTCTATAGCCGATGCAGTGGCTGCCGGCATGAAGCAGTGGGCTGAGGAGAACGGCGTTACACACTACACTCACTGGTTTCAGCCGCTTACAGAAGGCACTGCCGAGAAGCACGACGCCTTCATAGAGCACGACGGCAAGGGCGGCATGATAGAGGAGTTCTCGGGCAAGCTGCTCGTACAGCAGGAGCCTGACGCAAGCTCGTTCCCCAACGGCGGTATCAGAAACACCTTCGAGGCACGCGGATATTCAGCCTGGGATCCCACATCACCCGTGTTCATCATGGACGACACGCTGTGTATTCCTACTATCTTCATCTCTTACACCGGCGAGGCTCTCGACTACAAGGCTCCGCTGCTGCGTGCCCTTCACGCTGTGAACACTGCCGCAACTGAGGTTTGTCATTATTTCGATCAGAGAGTAAAAAAGGTTACATGCAACCTTGGATGGGAGCAGGAGTATTTCCTCGTTGACGAGGGACTCTACAGCGCACGTCCCGACCTGATGCTTACAGGACGCACCCTGATGGGCCACGACTCTGCCAAGAACCAGCAGATGGACGACCACTACTTCGGCACCATCCCCGACCGCGTACAGGCCTTCATGAAAGACCTTGAGGTGCAGGCTCTCGAACTGTCGATTCCCTGTAAGACACGCCATAACGAGGTTGCCCCCAACCAGTTTGAGATAGCTCCTATATTCGAGGAGACCAACCTGGCCATCGACCACAACATGCTGCTCATGTCGCTCATGAAGAAAGTGGCACGTAAGCACGGCTTCCGCGTACTGCTGCATGAGAAACCCTTCGCAGGCATCAACGGTTCGGGCAAGCACAACAACTGGAGCTTGTCTACCGACACCGGCGTGCTGCTGCATGCACCGGGCAAGACTCCTGAAGACAACCTGCGCTTCGTTACCTTCATCGTTGAGACTCTCATGGGCGTATACAGACACAACGGACTGCTTAAGGCTTCTATCATGAGCGCAACCAACGCCCATCGTCTGGGAGCCAACGAGGCACCTCCGGCAATCATATCTTCGTTCCTCGGCAAGCAGCTGTCAGAACTGCTCGACCATATAGAGAACAGCAACAGCAAGGACCTGTTCAACGTGGCAGGCAAGCAGGGCATGACGCTCGACATACCTGAGATACCCGAACTGCTCATAGACAACACCGACCGCAACCGTACAAGTCCGTTTGCCTTTACAGGTAACCGCTTCGAGTTCCGTGCCGTGGGCAGCGAGGCCAACTGTGCTTCGGCCATGATAGCCCTCAACACTGCCGTGGCTGAGGCTCTGACCGACTTCAAGAAGCGCGTTGACGCCCTCATCGAGAAGGGACAAGACCAGACAAGCGCCATCATCGACGTGCTGCGCGAGGACATCAAGACCTGCAAGCCCATACGCTTCGACGGAAACGGATATTCTGACGAGTGGGTTGAGGAGGCAAAGCGCCGCGGACTCGACTGCGAGACAAGCTGTCCGCTTATCTTCGACAACTACCTGAGCAAGGAGTCGATAAAGATGTTTGAAGACATGAACGTGATGAGCGAAAAAGAGCTTGCTGCCCGCAACGAGGTTAAATGGGACACCTACACCAAGCGCATACAGATTGAGGCACGTGTAATGGGCGACCTGTCGATGAACCACATCATACCTGTGGCAACCCATTATCAGAGTCAGCTGGCCAAGAACGTTCAGAACATGCTGCAGATATTCTCTAAGGAGAAGGTTGAGAAGCTCTGTTCGCGCAACATCAAGATTATTGAGGAGATTGCCGAGCGCACGCAGATAATAGAGAACGGCGTTGACGAGCTTATCAACGCGCGCAAGGTGGCCAACAAGATTGAAAGCGAGCGCGAGAAAGCCATAGCATATCACGACACGGTGGCTCCAAAGATGGAGGAGATACGCTACCACATAGACAAGCTCGAGCTTATCGTTGCCGACGAGCTCTGGACTCTGCCTAAGTATCGTGAACTGCTCTTCATAAGATAATAGCCAGACATTATCAATATAAAGACTGACGGCAGTGGGGCTGATGTGCCCCGTGTGTGCCGCCGAACATATAATTTTAACGTGACAATCTATTTCTTTTATTGATTGTTTTAAGTTAACTGACGGGAAGTCTCTGTGAAGAGGCCTCCCGTTTTATTTTGTGTCTTATCATGTTTTCCGTCCAGCTCATGGGCTTTGTCGCGTGGTAAAAACTTATGACAAAAATATTTTCCATTCTGGAAAATTAAAATATAACGGATGTTAATTTTATCAGGTTAAAACGTTGTATAGTTAACATACATTCACTTTTGCCCTGTTGTGAAAGGAATAAAAGCATGGTTTTTTGAGTCTGAAAGCATGCTTTACGGACGAAAAGTGGGCATGTTTTGCAGCGTAAGTGGCCCACTTTTGCACCGTAAACGGCATAGTAATATTTTTTAACCATTGCAGTTTTGTCTCTTCGTAAGCATAAAGTGCTGATAATAAGGAAGATGACAAAACAGCAATGTTTTTCGTGTTTTTTGCGCCAAACTATGGCTTTGCCACGGGCATCGCTGTTCTGAGAGCGTCAAACGGACGGAATTTATCCGATTATTTTACAAAACGGCACTCAGGGCAGCATGGCTTTTTGCTGCCCTTGAGTGCATCGGCTCTGTACCGGCGTCATGCATACGAGTGCATTCCGCCGAGAAAATAGTTCACGCCGAAGTATGTCATCAGTATTGTGGCAAAGGCTGCCACCATAAACACGTGCCACGGCATGGGCCTGCGCATCATCGGGAGCGATGTCCCGTGTGCAGCCGCGGCATACACCATGAAGGTTATCAGCGCCCACACCTCCTTGGCGTCCCAGCTCCAGTAGGTGCCCCACGACACGTTGGCCCACACCGCGCCTACGAATATGCCTACGGCCAGGGCTGCCATGGCAGGATAGTAGAACAGCTGCGACAGGGCGCGCAGGGCTGCAAGCTGAGCGGCGAGCCCCGCAGCACGACTGCCCCTCATGGCGCGCAGCAGCAGGGCCGTTATGCCGCAGATGAAGGTGAGCGAGAGCAGGGCGAAGGCCGTCATTATGACCGACACGTGGATGCTGAGCAGGGGCGACTGCAGCACCGGCATGATGTGGGTTATCTGTGGATCCATCTGGCTTATGTGCGACACGAGCAGGAAGAAGCCCGACATGATGAAGCCGAAGGTGAGCACTATGACGAAGCGGCGGCACAGCAGCAGCGATGCCGCCATGATTATCCATGCCATGAGCAGCATCGTCTCGTAGCCGTTTGCCATGGGTGCGGTGCCCCTTATCAGCCAGCGCAGAGCCACGCAGAGAGTGAGCGCCGCGAAAGAAAGCAGCATGACAGCTACTGCAATCTTCATTAGCATGCTGTCGCGCAAGGTGCGCCTTGTGGGGCGTGTCATAAGCCAGAGAACGGCAAACAGCGTGGCGAAGCCCATGCCGAGGTTGAGCATGAAGAGGATGGTGGCAAAGGGCACGGCGTTATACAGCCGTTCGGCCCGCGTCTGCATGCCCGAAGGCAGCGAGCTGCCGCCGTTCTTGTGCTGATAGCGCAGCATCTTGTCGGCAATGTTGCCCACAGAAGCCATGTTGCCTGCCAGCGCCTCCTGATATATCAGCGAAAATACGTTCTGCATATACTGTCTGTCGGCCGGGGCTACGGCAGAGTCGGGCATGATGTCTGTTGGGGCATACCATGTGGTGTTGCCGTTGACGGTATACGGAAACACCTTCAGCAGCTTGCCGCGCCGCAGGTCCATCACGAGCTGTATGCGTGCGTCTACGTCGGCCACCTGGCGGTGAAACTCATCGTCGTGCCCGTTGTAGTATTCGTTCAGGTAGGGGCCAATGATGTATCCGCCCATCATGTCGTTGAAGAAGGTGTTTATGGTGCAGTGGCGGGGCAGCTGCAGCCTGTCGCGCAGGGCGCCGCCCTTCAGTCTGAGCAGCGGCTCGCGGCTCCACTCGTCGGACCACATAACGAAGCCCATCAGCACCTGTTCTGCCGTGTAGCCGCCGTAGCTTGCGCTGCCGCACAGTTTCTTCGTGAAGTCTATGGCGAGAGTCTGCAGCGGGCATACGCGGTTGTTGTAGAGAACATACAGCCGTCCGAACTTGTCGGCTGTCTCCTTGGGCAGCGTCGTTGCTCCGTGAGCCATGAACGTAGTGGCGGCAAGCAGCGCAAAGGTCATCATTCCCTTTCTCACTATGTCGCTGCGCAGCAGGCGGCGGTAAGGCCCCTTGGGGTCGATGAGCATCCACATCATGGCAATAAAGAGCAGGGCGTAGCCGCAGTAGGTTACGGGTATGCCCCACGGGTCGCGGTTGACCGAGAGCACGCTGCCGCGCATGTCGGGGTCGTAAGACATCTGATAGAGCCTTACAGACTTGTAGCTGAATATGTTGTTCATCGAAACAAGTGCCTCTGTGGTCTTGTCGCCGTCGGTAACGGTGAGCCTTGTTACATAGTCGGCCGCGGCTTTTGTGCCGTCGTGATAGTGTATGTCGAACGACTTCAGCCTTAGCTTGAACGGCAGCTTGTGCCGTATGTCGCCGTCTTTCGTGCTGACCACATACGTGTCGGTTGTCTCGCCGAGCCGCAGTCTGACCGTGCCTTGCGATGCCGACACGTGGGTGAGCAGGGCGCCGAGCAGTATCACGACGAACGAGCCGTGGAGCAGCAGCACCGCCGCGCGCCTTATGCGTCTCTTCACGATATACGCCACGCCTGCTGCCGCCAGCAGTGCCCACATGGCGGCAAACCACCATGAGCCGTATATGGCGTCGGCAACATAGTAGCTGCCCATGTATTTCTCTGTTATCGTGGCCGCAGCCATTATCGTTATGATGCTCACGTAAAGAGCAAGGAGGGAATGGGAAAGGGTCATGTGTTTTTAGGAGTTAAAGGAATTAGAAGTAGTTATCGCCAACAAGTTGGCTAGGAGTTAAAGTCAATAGCCTTGTTGCTTCTTATCAACCACTACGTATTTGGATTTTTCACTTTTGTAAGACGGGAGTTAGAGTAGTTAAAGGAGTTAAAGTTAATAGCATTGCTCTTTAGGAGTCAAAGCAAAAATATTTATTGAATTACTTATTCACAATATTCAAAAGGAGTAAAGCCACAAGACATATGACTTTAACTCCTTTAACTACTCTAACTCCTTTAACTACTAAAAATCATCATATCGCCTGCAGGAACTTCACCACGGCGTCGCGGTCGGCTTTGCTGAGGTTATAGAACTTTGCTGCCGAGGCGTATGCGTCGCTCTCCTTGCTGTAGGCATGCCACATTATGGCCTCTATCTCGTTGCGTGCGCGGCAGTCGTGCAGACGGTCTTGTGCGCCGGTGTTGATCAGCGACAGACCGCGGCCCCACAGCGGTGTGGTGCGGCACCATGAACCGTGAATGTCGTTGATCATGTGCAGACGGTGCTGCACGAAGTCAGAGTAAGGATAAATCTTCTGGCGCGGATACTTAGGCAGCGGCTTGCCCTTTATCACGTCGGGCGTCCAGTAGTTGTCGTCGCCCGTTGTCCACGACGGACGGTGGCATGTGGCGCAGCCCATCTCCATAAACAGCTTCTTGCCGCGCTGCACATCAGGGTCGTTAAGGTTGCGGGCGCGAGGTATGGCCAGTCCGCGGTGCCACACCATGAAGGCGTAGAAGTTGTCGTTGCTCATCTCCGGCTCAAAGTTGTGCCACTGGTTGTCAAACTGGTTGGTGCTTGGCGACAGCAGATTTCTCACCGCGTCGGCAATACCGCTGTCAGTTCCGTCTGCATAATACGGCGACGTAGGGTCGCTCTTTATCGCAGCTATCACGTCCTGGTTCTTCGACATCGCCAGGGCCCATGCGTCGGTGGTGTAGAGCTTCGGGCGGTCAGGACGGCTCACGTTCGGAATGTTCCACATGGCGTTGGCGCCGGCGCCGTCCTGTAGGCTGGCACGTGTCAGCGCATAGGTGTAGCGCTTTATCATCCCCGTGACGGGAGTGCCGTCGGCCAGCGCGCCCGGCGAAGTCCAGTTGGTGTAGTAGGCCGTAGATGCCCAGTCGTTGGCGGCCTTGTCCCACATGGCAGGGTTAAGCTCTATGTATTTAGCCTCCTCCTGATACTGCTTCTTGAGCGAGTCCTCGGGTATGGCGTCAATGAGTCCCGTGCCCATTATGCCTATTGTAGATTCCAGGCGTACGGCAATGTTGGTAGGCTTCGGGTCGGTGTTGAACGCATCCTGCGAAATGGTCACTTCGGGATATATGAGCTGATATTTCTCGCCGTCGGGAAACTCCGTTGCCGACAGTCCGCTCGGCATCGTGCCCTCCACGGTTTTCCATGTCATGCTGATTTTGTCCTCGTCAACGGGCGGAAGAAACGGCGACACGGCCTGTGTCTGCGGCATGCCCGTCACCTCGCTGATGTAGGGACCGTCGTTGCTGTTGGCTCCGTCTTCGGGATGATATATCACGAGCAGGTAGCCGTTGCCGAAGCCAGCCTTATATGACTCCTGCCGCTTGCCGTGGCCGTAGCCAGGATGGCAGTCGATGCACGACTTTCTGACCGATGCCGGTCCGAGACCGTTGAACGGCGGAGTGCTCGTGTTGAAGTTGCGCTCAAAGAGCACCTCGCCGAGATGAAACTCACTTAGCAGTCCCATTTCGTCTACTATGGGGGCGTCGTCTTCATAGCAGCCCGCGCCTACGTTTTCGGTAGTGCCGAGCTTGCCGCCCGGATACCACTCGTCGGCCGAGAAGTTGCCCACATCCTGTCCAATATACTCAATGTCGCCCGTGTTCTCCGGCAGACGCTCATCGTCAGTGCAGGCCTGAAACGACAGGCAGGCACACGCCGCGAGGGCGGCAACATGACAGTTTCTGATACTTATAAATTTCATAATATGCTGTTTTAAGATTACTTCGTCTTTGCTTTCTTTATCGGTTCAGCGATTGCTCTTGCCTTTCAGGCGTAAAGTTACGCCACGCAGACCGTGTGACGGCTTGCCGTGGCATAACTTCTAATAACCTTTAAAAAGTATTGTCAGTTGGCTGCAATCCATGTTGATGCTGCCGTCAGGCTTGCGTCGAGCGCTTCTATGGCAGCTATGGCGTCGGCCACACACTGAGCTTTGGGATTGTCAACAAAGGCAGTGCCGCTGTTCTGGCATGTCGTAAGTTTATCGAGAGAATTCTTTATGTTTGTCTCAACTGTGGCGGCAAGTTCCGGGTTATACTTTTTCAAGTACGCCATGATCGACTTGCTTTCGTTGCGGTTGCCCTCAACGCCGCCGTATATGCTGTTCTCTATGCTTATGATGTTGTCGTAGAAGTCATAGAAGGAGCGCTTGCTGTAGGGCGACTCAATGTAGTTGGGGTCTTCGCCGCTGTAGGCAAGTCCCATCTTCTGCGAGTACACTTCCTTTGCAATATTCTCGCATCCGCTCAGCAGGATGGTGCTTGCCACCTCGCGCCACATTGCATAAGTGCTTCCGGCCTGACCGGCGTTGAGCATGTTTGTGCCATAAGAGTTGTTGCCGCTGCCCACGGTGCAAGGCAGTTCACACTCGTCTACGACACGTGTGCGCTGCTCTTCGGGTGCGTCGGCGTTCCATGATACGTTGAGCTGATAGCAGCGGTCGCGCAGGTCGCCGGCTACGGCTGTGGCATAAATCAGTTCTTCAAGACCTGTAACGTTTGTTGCCACCTTAACAAAATCCGGGTCGTCTTCAACGCCGCGCAGCTTCTCTATCTTGCGGTTGGCGCCGTCGCGGAAGATGATAAACTCAATGCCGTGGAATCCCAGCAGCTCCTGTCCCAGCTTGTTGGCTGCATAGGATATGCCGTCTTCGCCGTCCATGTTGGCCACTTTGTCGGTGTTCTTCAGCTCTGTGGCCAGTCCTTCCAGGTCGAGCGGCCATGTGTCGATGTGCGGGTCGATGCCGAAGTCGGTTGCTGCACCGAACAGGAATGCCTCGCTCTTTTCCCAATAGGCGCGCGCACTCAGGAATGTGGCGCAGATGTTGTCAATCTCTGTCTGCGTAACCGAGTTCGGGTCTGTCTTAAACTTCTCCTTAACGGCATACAGCTGTTCGTAAAGGCTGTTTGTCTCTGCTGCCAGATTTCCGTAGGTTGAATATACAACGTCGTTTACATACACGCCTGCCGCCTCTTTCAGGAAGGCTTCTTTCTCTGTCAGTGTGCTGCCGTCGTCGATGTCGTCATCGTCGCTGCATGACGAAAAACCAAACATTACTGCTGCTCCGAGCATGAGTGCAAGGGGCAATTTAAAGATTTTTTCCATAGCTTACTTTGTTTTTATATTAATACTTGTATCGTTTCTTCTATACATTCAGGGTCTCCGGCTTCGTCGTCTTACAGGAAGAATCCCTGATATGCCACGCCTATCGACACCGAAGGCTCGTCGTTGTATTTTGATTTGAGGAATTTCTTTGAGTATTCGCCCTTCACGACAATCTGCGGAACAGGGTAGTAGTTGAGGCCTACTGCCATGCGGTTGCGGTCGGTATATTCGTAGTCGGCCTGGTCGGCGGCAGGAATGTATGAGTCGTAGTACTCATATCTGCCAAAGGCATACAGCTTCTGGTTCTTGTTTCTGAGCTTGGGTATCTGTGAGAAAATGTCATATCCGGCCTCGATGCCTGCCGCTACGGCATTCTTGCCTACGGGCGACTTCTTATAAGGCGCGCCGCTCGACACGAGGTTACGCTTTATGGCGCTTATCTTCGATGCGTCGCTCACGTATCCGTAGTCGGCGTTGCCTCTTACAATCCAGTTGTGGCCTGAGTAGGTGAAATCGAAAGCTCCGATATATACGTTGCCCTTAACCTTGTCGTTGGCCTTGCCTTCGCCTTCCATGTCGTGCGGATAGGTGTTGTGCATCGACTGTCCGTAGTATCCGCTAAGACCGATGCGCAGGCCAGGAATTGTGTAGTTGTCGATGCGTGCGGCAAAGCCATACTTGTTGGCCACCTTAAATTCGAATGGCGAACCGGCACCGTTCTGCACCCAGTTGTCGCGGTCGAACATGAAGGCGTCTAGTCCGGCGATGAACTGCAGCTCATAACGGAAGTCGCCCGAACGGCCCCAGAAGCTGATGCCTGTGTCGTGCCATGTGCAGGGAAGAATGGTAGATTCGCCTTCGGGGCGGTAGACTGTAAAGAAGTTGAGCGGCTCATGATGGGCGTTGGTGAGGCCTATGGGCACTACTATGTGTCCGATACGGATATTTGCCCAGCGTGCGAACGACTTCTGAATCCAGAACTGCTCCAGCTCCACCTCGCCGCCTTTCTCGGTTTCCTGTTCCCATTCGCCGGCCTCTTCAAACTCTTTCTCAACGGCACCGCCTGCTCCGCCGTGCTCAAACTCAATCTCGCTCGACATGCTCCAGCCCTTTCCGAAGTCGTAGCTTATGTATATCACGGCATGCGGAATGTCGAAGCGTCCGTGGCTCGGATCGTTCTTATACTGGCTTGCGTTAGAATAACGATAAACGTTGTCGCTGTAGAAGTTGCGCGTCAGTGCCACCTCGCCATATCCGCCGATGCTCAGGCGGTTGCCTTTGGCGTGCTGATACACGCTGTCGGCAGCCGAATGTTGTGCCTGCATCTGTGCGGAAGTGAACAGAATGGCTGCGGCACATGTCAGAAAAGTTTTTCCCGTTAAGTTCATTTATGTCTTATTTTTTGATTTTTCGATGCAAAGGTAATGGCTTGTAAAAATGTTTACAATACTTAAAAATCGGTAAAATAAGATTAAATTAATGTGCGTCTCTAATCACCAAAAAGGGTGATGGCCGGCCTGTTTTCATGCCTTGCACGGTACGATGAGCCATGTTTGGCAGCGTTAAGTGTGCTAGGGTGTGAAAACAGAGCGCCGCATATACCTATTTGCAGGTATATGCGGCGCTAATAATAAATGGGTATGCTGTCAGCCTCGCTATGGCTTAGGCATTGCTTGTCAGAGCATTACAGCTGTTTTTCGAGCCATGCAATGATGCCGTCGCAGGCATCTTCTATAAGGTCGAGAGCCAGCTCGAAGTCGGCATCGCCTCCGTAATAGGGGTCGGGCACGGTGTCGTATTGCGGATGACGGGTCATAAAATCAGCCGTACACATTATCTTCTTGCGGTCGGCGTCGTTGCGTGCCACGCGGTTAAGGTCGGCCACGTTCTGATGATCCATCGCGAAAACATAGTCGAAGCGGCTGAAGTCGGCCGGCTTAATCTGTCTTGCCCTGCTGCTCAGGTCGTATCCACGGCTTGCTCCGTGGCTTCTCATGCGGCGGTCGGGCAGCTGCCCTTCGTGCCATGAACCGATGCCGGCAGAGTCTACCTCAATGCGTCCTGCCAGGCACTTGTTGTCTTCGAGCTTATATTTCAGTATTGCCTCGGCAGCCGGAGAGCGGCATATATTGCCGAGACACACAAAGAGAAGAGACTTCTTGTCAACTGGTTTCATAATCAGAAAATAATCTTTGTTGTTGTATAGTGATGAAGATGGGCCGCGCATGGCTTATTTGTCAATCACCGGGCGGCGCTTTACCACTGTCGGATTGCCTGCCGCGAGCGAGTCGTCGGGTATGTCTTTAGTAACCACGCTGCCGGCAGCAATGATGCATCGTTTGCCAATTGTTACGCCTGGACACACGATAACACTGCCGCAGAGCCATGTGTCCTCGCCTATGGTTACGGGGTAGGCGGTCTCTATTGTACCGCGGCGCGGCACGTAGTCCATCGGATGCTGCGGCGTGTATATCTGGCAGTTGGGGCCTATAAGCACGTTGTCGCCTATGGTAATGCGGCCTCCGTCGAGCATCACGCAGTTGTAGTTTACGAACACGTTGCGCCCCATGGTTATGCCGTTGCCGTGGTCGCAGTGGAACGGTGGGCACACCACGCTGTCCTCCGGTATGCCGGGTATGAGGTCTTCAATCATCTCACGGTAGCAGTCGTCTGTTATGGTGACTGTCTGCAGCCTGGCACACAGCTTCTTTGCGTGGTCAAGACTCTTGAATATCTCCGGGTCGGAGAAGTTGTAGAGCTGGCTGCTGCGCATTTTCTCAAATTCGGTCATGTGTCTTGTTGATATTTTGTTATAATGGAATATTCACTTTCTTGCCGTCCTTCTTTACTATAACGGCCGGATTGCCCACCACGGTGCAGTTGTCGGGCACATCCTTATATATAACTGTGGCGGCGCCAATCCTGACGTTGTTGCCAATCTTTACCTTGCCGAACACCATCGAACCTGTGTATATGCTTACGTTGTCGCCTATGGTGGGGCGTCCGTCCTTGCCGTTACCGAGCGTAACTAGGTGCAGACAATAGAAGTTGCGGCCTATGCTGTCGGCGTTGAGATAGGTCGAATAAGAATGTTCTAGATGGCATCCTTCGCCTATCGACGGGCACGTTATGTGGAGCGACTTGTCCTCGGGCATGAGCCACTTGATGAACACGGAGCGGTATTCGCCAAGGCGATAATAGAACAAGTTGCGGAACACCTTCTGCCGTGTGCACACCTTAATAAAGGTGAGTATGCCGCCCTTGCCTTCTCCGTATGGCTCAAGGTCGGCGTCAATGGTCTTCCTGAAGCGCAGGTATAACAGTATGTGCGGCAACATTCTCAACGTTGAGGCCGAGAGCAGGGCGCATTGTGTGTAAGGGTTCATGATGTTTCAGGTTGATGTTTTTATAACTTTTTATGCCGTCATGCCGGCTTTTTTGTATGCCTGCATTGCAGACGCGGGGCTATTTTCGTCCGAAGTCGGCCGGAATGTCTCCCCATTTGCGCGTGTCCCACTGTATGAGTTCCGTGCGGAACATGTGCGTGCGCAGCCAGTTTTCGGCTCTTGCTATGACGTTATACAGCTGTGCGGTCTTGGCCGTGCGCTCCAGTTTTGTCTTGCACTGCATCTTCTTTACCCATGTTATGGCGGTGAAGCTGTCGCTGTATATAGTCTTCTTGATGCCTTTCTGCTTCATAAGCGCCAGTGCATGCACGATGGCAAGGAATTCGCCAATGTTGTTCGTTCCGAACGCCGGACCGTAATGAAACACCACAGCGCCCGTAGTAAGGTCGATGCCCCTGTACTCCATCTGTCCCGGATTGCCGCTGCACGCCGCGTCAACAGCCCATGCGTCAGCCTTAACTTCCATAGGAAGAGGCAGTACTGTGTCATTACGATAATCTGGAGGATTGCAATTTGTTAATTCATAATTCATAATTCACAATTCATAATTGGGAAAACATCATTGCAATTCATAATTCATAATTCACAATTCATAATTGGGAAAAATATAATCGCAATTCATAATTGGAGTTACAATTATTCTGTTCATCGTTAAGCGGATTGAACATGGATATTCATAAATTTGTGAATAAGAATTATATAGAGCAGATTTTTCCTTACTGAAGAAGGAAGTTATTTTGTTATAAGCATATTTCTAATTCTAAATTCTCAATTCTTAATTCTAATTGTATCGCTGTTCTCTTTTGATTTCTTCACTATTGAGGTCAGTATCTTAAGCAATTCAACGCAATCGGCGAGCATGCTTTCTGCCTGAGAAGATGAAATGTAGTCAGAATCACGCAGCAGCTCTATCCAATATTCTGTTTCACTTGCTTCTTTCAGTGCTACATTCAGTTTTGTTATGAAGTCGGGACGAGTCTGGGCTCTCAATGCCTCACGGACATTGGCACCTATACTCGTTCCGCTCCTCAACAATTGCTTGCCGATAATGTAATTGCCGTCACGACTGCACAAGTACTTATACAGCCTTACGCAGCGCAAGCTGAAAGCATAGCTTTTCTGCACAACGACATTATCGTCTTTACTTCTCAATGATTAGATATTAATCAATCGTCATTACTCACAAACCCAATTATGTATCAGGTTTAATTACTCACCAACTCAACATCGGATAATTTTTGAAAAGATACCTTTTCTCAACCAACCCAATTATGAATTATGAATTGTGAATTATGAATTAAAAAGAACTACATTCGTTCCGGCATTTCGATTCCGAGTAGGCGCATGCCGTTCTTCAGAGTCTTGGCCACGTTCTTGGCGATGAGCAGGCGCAGAGCCTTCTCGTCGTCAGTGTCGGCGCCGAGGATGCTGAAGTCATGATAGAACTGGTTGAACTCCTTGGTCAGCTCGTAGCAGTAGTTGGCTATGCCGCTCGGGCTGTAGTCGATGCCGGCCTGGCGCACGGCTGCCTCATATTCGTTCATCTTCTGTATCAGTTCTGTCTCTTTGACGCTCAGGTTTACGTTGCCGCTGAATGCCTCGGGCACTGCTATGCCCTGAGCCTCGGCCTTGCGCAGAATGCTGCGTATGCGGGCGTAAGTGTACTGAATGAACGGACCTGTGTTGCCGTTGAAGTCGATTGACTCTTCAGGATTGAACAGCATGTTCTTGCGGGCGTCAACCTTCAGGATGAAGTATTTGAGCGCACCCATACCAACCATGCGCGAAACCTCGGCACGCTCCTCGTCGCTCATGTCGGCAAACTTGCCCAGTTCCTCGCTTGTGCGGCGTGCGTCGTCTATCATTGCTGCTATCAGGTCGTCAGCGTCAACCACCGTTCCCTCGCGGCTCTTCATCTTGCCGTTAGGCAATTCCACCATACCGTAAGAGAAGTGGACAAGCTCCTTGCCCCACTTGAAGCCGAGGCGGTCGAGCAATATTGACAGCACCTGGAAGTGATAGTTCTGCTCGTTGCCCACAACATATATCATCTTGTCGATAGGATAGTCGTTGAAGCGCATCTCTGCCGTACCGATGTCCTGAGTCATATACACCGATGTGCCGTCAGAGCGGAGCAGCAGTTTCTGGTCGAGGCCCTCGTCAGAGAGGTCAGCCCATACGCTGTTGTCGTCCTTGCGGAAGAAGAGTCCCTTCTCGAGTCCTTCCTCCACCTTTGCCTTTCCCTTCAGGTAAGTCTGCGACTCGTAGTATATCTTGTCGAAGCCTACGCCAAGAGCCTTGTAAGTCTCGTCGAATCCGGCGTAAACCCATGAGTTCATCTTCTCCCACAGTGCGCGCACCTCGGGGTCGTTGGCTTCCCATTTCACGAGCATGTCGTGAGCCTCCTTTATCAGCGGAGCCTCGTCCTTGGCCTTCTTCTCAGCCTCTTCGTCGGTCATGCCCTCAGCCTTAAACTTAGCCTCAAGCTCCTTAACCTCCTCGCGGTAGTGCTTGTCGAAGGCCACATAGTAGTCGCCAATCAGGTGGTCGCCCTTCTTGCCGCTTGTCTCGGGTGTCTCGCCGTTGCCCCATTTCAGCCATGCCAGCATCGACTTGCAGATGTGTATTCCGCGGTCGTTCACGATGTTGGTCTTGACAACACGGTTGCCGTTTGCCTCCATAATCTGTGCAAGGCTCCAGCCCAGCAGGTTGTTGCGCACGTGTCCCAGGTGGAGCGGCTTGTTGGTGTTGGGCGATGAGTATTCTATCATCACCAGCGGAGCGTCGGCTCCGGCCTTGCGCTCGCCGTAGTGCTCGTCGGCGCTGATGGCGTTGAGCAGCTTGATCCACGACTGCTGTGCCAGCACGAGGTTAAGAAATCCCTTGACCACGTTGAAGCGCTCAACGTGCTCGCAGTTTTCAACAAGCCAGTTGCCAATGGCCTCGGCCGTAGCTTCGGGCTTCTGTCTTGATATCTTTAAGAACGGAAAAACCACCAGGGTAAGGCTACCCTCAAACTCGCGTTTTGTCTTCTGCAGCTGAACCATGTTCTCTGTGATGTCGGCTCCGTAAAGCTCCTTTACGGCCTTTATCACGCTGCTGCTAATCTCACCTGCTATATTCATTTCTTTAGTTTGTTATTTCTCTTTCATCTTTTTGCTTTGCAAAGGTAAGCAATTTGTTTGAAAATAAGAACTATACGCGGCATGAACAATAAAAAATAAGGGCAAACTGTTTGCCGCGTGAGCCGAAATCTGCCGCACGGCATACAAAATACGCTCTGATGTTGCCGCCGGCCGTGGCGTTCGGGCGTCAGGGCGCTTGCCGGTTATGCGCCTGTGGTTATGCTGCGGCTTGACGTAATGTGTAAAATAATTTTACCGTTTGCCGTCCGTTTGACGCTCTTAGAGCAGCGGTGCTCTCCGCTGCAGCGTGGTTTTGCCGTAAAAATGGCGAAAAATGAACGTTTTGTGTAATGTGTTGATATGCCGTGATTTACGCCGGTTGCGTGCCGCCTTGCGGTTTTCTGCTTGCCGTTATACGGCTGTTTGTGCTGCAAAAGGTGGCCTTTTACAGTGCGAAAACATGCCTTTTGCATGCTGAAAGGCATGCTTTTGGCTGCCGAAATCATAAGTTTCGGCGGCTAAAAACAGCCGGAAAGTAAAGAAAGGTTAATTTATTGCATGGTATAACGTATGTCTGTTAACATACATTATACTTTGTTTCTCTGTATTGAAAAATAATTTTGTCCTGACTTTTTACCGTTTCCCGTATGCCTTAATCTCCGTTCATGGCATGCAGGATTTCACATATAACACTTTCTGTGAGCCATATTTCCAACGCGTGTCATGGCCATTGGCATACCGTGAAGCCATATCGTGGCGGATGGTGTGGCTTAAAACTCCTCACAGTCGAGACACTCTCTTATTATGTCCATGTCGAAGCCGCGGCCCATGGCAAACCTTATCAGTTTGGCGTTAAGCTCATATTCGCTTGCCGCCTTTATCGTCTTGCGCTTGCTCTGCAGCAGGGGGCGCAGCACGGCGATGTATTCTTCGGCGTCAACCTCACCGAGCGCGCCTGATATTATGTCGCGCGGTATACGCTTCATCATCAGCGCCTGTTCCACCTTTCGGCGTCCCCATTTGTTGTATCGTATCTTGTCGCGCACGAAGAAGCGGCAGTAGCGCTCCTCGTCGATATACTTTTCGTCAACAAGCCGCTGCATTATGCGTTCCTGCACGTCGTCGGGCAGCTGCCAGCGCGCCATCTTCTCGCTCATCTCGTGGCGGCAGTGCTCTGCTGCGGCGCACATTGCCGACAGCTTGAAGAATGCCTCCTGTTCTGTTATCTGTTTCATCTCTTTGTCATGTTGTGCCGGCACTGCCGGCTATGTGTATGTTGCCGTGTTGTCTGTTTGCTCTGTTTTGTCGTTATGCCTTTACGCCCTTTGCCATGCGTTGCTTGCCGTACATGTCGCTTCGCAGCTCTACTGCCGTCATGCCTTCGGCTCGCATCATATGGCAAGTGTCGTCGGCATATATCGGGTTAATCTCAAAATACAGCCGTCCGCCCTTGTTAAGCGTCTGCACCGCAAGGCGCGTTATGGCGCGGTAGAACAGCAGCGGGTCGGCGTCGGGCACGAATAGGGCCGTGTGAGGCTCATGTTCCAGCACGTTGACGGCCATGTCCTTTTTCTCTTTTTCGCAGATATATGGCGGATTGCTCACTATCACGTCCCATTCGCCTTCAGGCTTTGCGTTGAGCGCATCCTGCCTTACGAAGTTTACGTTGGCGCCAAGCTGCTGTGCGTTCTCGTGTGCCACGTCGAGCGCATCGGCAGAGATGTCCCACGCCGTAACCTTACTTTCCGGCATGTCGAGCTGCAGCGTTATGGCTATGCAGCCGCTTCCCGTGCCGATGTCGAGCACCTTCGGGCTGGCCGAAGCCTTGCTGTCGGCTGTTATCCACGCGCAAAGCTCCTCAGTCTCGGGGCGTGGTATGAGCACACCGGGGCGGACACTGAACCAGCGCCCGCAGAATTCGGCGCGCCCGAGCACATACTGCACAGGCTCGCCTTTCATAAGACGCCCGAATATCTTGTTCAGTTCTGCAGTCTTTTCTGCCGTCATCTCTTCAACGGCTCCGCACATGATGTCGGCCTTCGACAGTCCGAAGCATACATCCAGCACATAGTCGGTAATGGCACGCGCCTCACCGTTGCCATACAGCGGTTCGAGTGTGCGCCACAGTTCACGGTATGTCATTCTTCATTCTCCTTTCCTTCATCTTTGCGTGCGCGCTTTTTCTTCGGCAGTCGTCCGCTCTTGCGCAGCGCCTCCGATATTATCCATTGCAGCTGTCCGTTGGTGGAACGGAACTCGTCGGCAGCCCATTTCTCTATGGCAGCCATCGTCTCTGAGTCCACACGCAGGACAAAGCTCTTGGTGTTGTTGTCTTTCTTCATCTTCTCTGTTTGCGGGTTTGCTTCCGGCAGCCTTACGGCCCGTTGCCGTTTATGCCCGTATTGTGTCTTTATCTTTGTTCAGCGAAGCCCTGTATTCGGGCGAGCGGTAGTACAGATAATAGCTCATGTAAGAATGAAACACTTTGTATATGAGCAGAATCAGCAGTGAGAACCAGTCGTTCATCTTCTTTATCATCACAGAAATCATGCCTTCATAGCCGTTGGAAATCAGCGATAGAATCATTATAGTGACGACATATCCTGCCAGGCTGGTGATTATGCCTGCCGTGATAAACAGCCATCTGCTGCGCAGATACAGTCTGTTGGACCATGAGCCGAGCGTAATCTCGCGTTTCAGCGGCTTTCCGCGCAGCCATGTGAAATATGCCCCATAGCCTAAGATGCCTATGGCTATCAGACTCATAATAATCAAAATCATCGGCTCCGGCATTCCTTCAATGGCCATACATGCAATGATGAACAGTACAACGAGCAGTCCTATGCCGATATGTATTTTGCCATACAGCCTTGCGCTGCAGCAGTATTTAGTTATGTTTATGCTGCTTAGGTATTGTTTAATCATGTTTCATTCCTCCTTGTCTGCCGTATAATCAATATCAGTCGACCTTCTTCCGTGATGCTTCGGGCGAGCGGTAATATTCGTAGAAGTCGACGTATGACTTCAGGACTTTATACAAAACCAGGATAAACATCCAACCGAAAGTGGCCAGTTCTTCAGATAATCTCTGGATGGTAAGTCCGTCAATGCCGTCGTCTATGAATGTTAGTAGCGCCGTGAAGACAAATATCAGCAGAAAGCCTGCCGCAATGCCAACCGGCATATACAGTTGTCTGTAGCGCAGGTACATGCGGTTGCTGAAGCCTCCGAGCGTAACCGTGTCGCTTATGGCACCCTTGCGGAACGCCCAGCGGTAGATGCCGGTGCCCATCATCAGTAGGAGCAGGATGTATGAAAATATCGTTGTGGCGTTATACCAGCAGTCAATCTTCCAGCAGCGCAGCAGCCAAAGGGCTGTCAGCGGCAGACCGACACATACATTGACCTTGCCCGACAGCTTTGGCGAACGGCTGAATTCCATTTGTTGTTTCTTGCTTTTCTTCTTTAGCATGTGATGGGTGTTGTTGGAGATATGGGAGTTATGGGAGCTATGCCGTCGGCATGACAGCGCGCTCCCAATTATGAATTCTTAATTGTGAATTATGAATTATATCAGTGGTTCAGCGTTCCGGTGTTGATGACGGGCTGTGCCGTATCGTCGCCGCAGAGCACAACGAGCAGATTGCTCACCATGGCAGCCTTCTTCTCCTCGTCGAGTTCAACAATCTCTTCGTCCGAAAGCTTGTCGAGAGCCATCTTCACCATCGACACGGCACCCTCCACAATCTTCTCGCGTGCGGCAATGACTGCCGTGGCCTGCTGGCGGCGCAGCATCACAGCCGCAATCTCGGGAGCATAGGCCAGATAGTTGATGCGGGCCTCAATAACCTCAATTCCTGCCATTGCAAGGCGCTCGTCAATCTTGGCTTCAAGTTCCTTGTTTATCTCGTCGCTGCCGTCGCGCAGAGTCAGTTCGCCGTTGTCCTGCTCGCCGTCGTCGTAGGCATACTGTCCGGCCACCTGTCGCAGGGCGGCGTCTGCCTGTATGCGCACAAACTTCTCGAAAGCGTTCATTATGTTGGCAGTCTTTGCGCTTGCAGCGGCAGCGTCGCCGGCAGCCTTCGACTCGGCCATGGTCTGCGCGTCAATCTCGAACATAGCCTTGTATGTATCTTTCAGTTTCCACACCAGTACCATACCGATCATCACCGGGTTGCCCGTCTTGTCGTTCACTTTTATAGGTTCGGCGTCGAGGTTGCGTGCGCGCATCGACAGCTTCTTGGTGGTGATAAACGGATTAATCCAATGGTAACCGGGCGTGTTGAACGTACCGCGGTACTTGCCGAAGAACATCATCACGCGCGCCTCGCCCGGCTCAACCTTCACGAAACCGCAGCTGACGATGATATTGACAATGAACAGTATGCCGCCGGCCACGCCTGAAGCTATGGCCGTGGCGCCACTGAATATCGTGGGCGAAAGAGCAATCAGACCTGCCGACGCAATGTAGAGAAACAGGTTGAGAACGAGCATGCCGATGCCGTTGAGTGTCATACCTTTGAAAATGAATTCCTTGTTTTCCATAAATAAGGTGTTTTTTGGTTATAAATAAGAGTTTATTATGATATCAAAATGATATTACAAAGATAAGCGTTTTTGGCCTTATGTCGTATAGGAAGAACCGTATTTTTAAGATTTTTTTATAAACCTGCAGTGTCTCAGGAGTGAAGTAAAGGAAGAATCTTGTGCCGGTAAATTTCTGTTTCTCGTTCACTTGAAGTATATTTGCAACATGGAACAGACTGAAAAAGACAAAATGTATATGCGCCGGTGCCTTCAACTGGCACGCTGCGGACAGCTTACGGCAAGGCCCAACCCTATGGTGGGGGCTGTGATTGTGAGCGAAGAAGGCCGCATAATTGGCGAGGGATATCATATAAGATGCGGCGAAGGCCACGCCGAAGTGAACGCCTTTGCGTCGGTGAAGCCGCAGGATGGGGCACTGCTCAGCAAGTCGACCATGTATGTGAGCCTCGAGCCATGCTCTCATTACGGCCGCACGCCGCCGTGCGCCGACCTAATTGTGAGCAAGGGCGTAAGGCGCGTGGTGGTAGGATGCGTAGACCCCTTTGCCAAGGTGAAGGGCCGCGGCATACAAAAATTGCGCGACGCGGGCATAGAAGTTACGGTGGGCGTGCTTGAGAAAGAATGTCTTGAGCTGAACAGCCGTTTCATGACGTTCAACACTCACAGCCGTCCTTATGTGACGCTGAAATGGTGTCAGACGGCAAACGGTTTTATCGACGACAACTTCAGGCCTGTGGCATTGTCAACGCCGTTCACCAAAATGCTGGTGCATAAGCTCAGGGCGGAGAACGACGCCATACTCGTGGGCCGTGTTACGGCGGAGCGCGACAAGCCGCAGCTTAACGTAAGACTGTGGGCGGGACGTGACCCGATGCGCATAGTAATCGACCGCAACAGGCCGTTTGCGCCCGAAGCCGACTTCAGCAAGCCCATTGTGCCGCAGCTGATGAAATGGCTTTACTGCAAGGGCGTTCAGTCGCTGCTGGTTGAAGGCGGAGCCGAAACCCACCGGAGTTTCCTCGCCGAGGACGGATGCTGGGACGAACTGCGCGTAGAAATATCGCCGCGCACCGTCGGCGGAGGCACTGCCGCACCGCAGATACCAGCCTCGGCAGAGCTGTGCGACCGCAAGGAATACGACGGAAATATAATACTTACATACAGGCATGTTTAGAGCCGGTTTCTGATATGTGGTCTTTTACAAGCTGAAAGGCCACGTATTGTATTCTGAAAGGTGTCCTTTTGCATGATGAAAGGATACCTTTCAGAATTTGTTTGAAGTCAACCGAAATGAGGAATGCACACCATGCGGAAGTCAACTCTAATCAGGAGAAGGCCTGTTTGAAGTCAACCTAAGTCAGGAAAGTACAAAAATATGGTGTAGAAGCGGTGTGTGATGAGTTGAAAAAACAACTCGTCACATCGTATGTCTCTGTATATCATGTAGATATGTCGAGATGTGACGAGTGACGAGTTTTTTGAAAAAACTTTTTTATGTTTAACCCCTATTTTTCTGTTTGGTCCAAATCGGTCATTTTGTTTCGGCCGTATCGCTGTTTCGTCCTGAACGGATGAAAGCATCGGTTTGCTTGTATAGTTAGACCTTATGCGGCTTAATGGCCGATTGGAAATTAGTTTTAGTGGCCCCGGTCAGCATTGTTCTTATTGTGATGTTCCTGCCTGGGCGGCCGCCTTAATGCGGCTTCGTCTGCCTTATGCAGCCGTTGTCTTGCACGGCATGCATCAGAATGTCATTCTCAGGGCTGCATATACGTTGCGTCCCGGAGCGTTGATGCCCGACGAGAACACGCGGTACTGGGTGTCGAGGATGTTCTCAACGCCGGCCTGCAGCGTCAGGCTCTTGTTAAGGTTGTAGCTGCCCTTTACGTTGAGGGTGAACCATGCCGGCATGCCTTCGCCGTCGGCACCTTTCACGGTGGCGTAGTCGATGTTGTCCTCGCCGTCCATGTTGTAGTCGTCGACCGACTTATTGCCGTTGTAGAGGGCGTACATGTCGAAGCGTCCCTTGCCGTCGGCGGTCAGAAATGCTGCTCCCACGCGTCCGTAGATTGGCGGAATGTGGTCGAGCGGCTGCTTCTTCTCGCCGCTCAGAATGCGGCCGTAGGTATAGTTGAACGAAGCATAAAGCTCGGTCTGTCTTGTCGGTGTGGCGGTCAGGCTCGACGAAAAGCCCCACAATACGGCCGTCTTGGCGTTGGTGTATGTGTAGACGTCGCACATCTCGCCCTGATATTCCATCTGGCTTTCGCCCATGAATGTGCCGCGCGCCGTGGTTATGGCGTCGAAGTAGTAGGTGCCGTATACAACGTTCTCCCATGTCAGCACGTTGTCGATGTGCTTTGTTATGTTGAGGTCAACCGACACGGTCTTCTCCGGTCTGATGTCCTTGTTGGGTATTGTAACGGTGCTTACCTTAGAGTCGAACACCTTAGATGTATTGTCGATGTTGGGTACGCGGTAAGCAGTCGATGCAGAGAGGGCTATTTTCCATGTCTTTGTGGGCAGCCAGTTCATGCCTATCGCCGCGCTGTATGTAAGGTTGTTCTTGCGCTGACTGTCGCCGCCGAAGAAGGGAAACTCGTCAACATTGAGCACGCTCGAATAAGTGGTGGCATAGCCGAGGCGCACACCGTCGTGCATGCTCCAATTCGGACTGATGTTCCACACGTGTGTGGCAAATGCCTCGATGGTGTGCATGCTGTTGCTTCCGTCGGGATAGCGTGTGGTGTTGTATGATGTTTCGCCTGTCAGCACGTTCTCGGTGTTGGCGGTAGACTTGAGGAAGCTCAGTGTTCCGTCTATTCCGAGATGCAGCTTGTGGTTGTCCATAAACTTAATCCAGTCGGTGTTGAGCGACACGATGTTCACGTTCTCCCAGTTGTTGTAAAGCTCCTCCTTCTGAAACTTGCGGTCGTGGCGGCTCTCCTTCACGTTCTGATATGCCACGGCCATGTGCACTCTGTCGGCTCCGAGCTGGTTGCGTCCGTCGTAATGGTAAGCAGCGAGGAGTCGGAACTGCGGTCCGTAGTACCACTCTGCAAACTTCGGGCGCAGCTCGCCGTCCTTCACCTCCGTTACGCTCAGACGGTCGTAGCGGTTGAAGTTGTTGGTGTTAGACAGCTGAAAATTAATCATGTGCTGGCTGTTGGCGTTGGGCTTGTAGAGCAGCTTCTGCATGAAGTCATACTGAAGGTAGCCCGAGCGCTTCTGCAGCTGCGGCTTGTCGTTATACAGCATTATGTCGTTCTTGCCGTCCTGCGGCTGCACGTATATGTTGCTCTCAATGTAGTTGTCGTCGTCAGGCAGGAAGGGATTGCGCGTTGTTCCGGCGCGCAGGTCGCCGAAGTTGCTGAACGTGAACGACGTGAGCGATGCAAACTTCTCCGTTCCGTAGTTGAAATCAACGTGCGCCGTGCCTTCCTGATTTGCGCTGCCGTATCTCAGTACGGCATGTCCTTCGCTTGTATGTGTCTGTCCGTCGGCGGCAAGGGTAGGCGAGAGCGTGTTGAAAGTGATTGTTCCGCCAAGGGCGTCAGAGCCGTAGTTGAGCGACGACGGACCGAAAAGCACCTCCATGTTCTTAAGCGCAAACTGGTCAACGGTGAGGCAGTTCTGCAGGTGTCCGCTTCTATATATAAGGTTGTTCATCCTTATGCCGTCGACAACGAGCAGTATTCTCGATGCCTCAAAACCTCTCAGGATAGGGCTTCCGCCGCCCTGCTGGCTCTTCTGCACGAGCACCTGTCCCGTTTCGCTGAGCAGGTCGGCTGTCGACTGCCTGTTGGCATAGTCGATAAAGCTCTTAGGCACGCTCACAACGTGCTGCGGAGTGTTGATTTTGCGTGTCTGCTCTCTGTTTACAGACACAACAACCTCCTGCAGGTTGACAGAGCGGAATGTGTTGACGCTGTCGGCCGTGTTTGCCTTAGCCTTTGTCGTGCAGCCTGCAATGATGCACGCAACCGCAATAATAGTCTTCTTCATGTCGGTGATTAATTTCTTAAATTGCTGTTATCCTGTAATATTATAATTGTAAACGCTGTTGCTGTTTTCGCTACTAATGGATTTTATCTTTATGGAGCAATGTTTCAGACAAAATAAAACCGTTATCTGATGTAACGGTCCTATCTGATTAAACAATAATGCTCATTTGTATTGTTAATATTCTTCCTCGTAATCATAATAGCCTGGGTCAGACGGTAGTCCGTCCATTCCCGGTATTCCATCACTTACGCTTCCGCTAAGGATGTTCTCCGACTCTATCTGTAACACTTGAATTGAGGGTGAAACGTATTCTTTTTTCATCTTCATAATTTAAATGTATTTTTGATTCGGGTGCAAAGATACACAATATGTATGCAATAATACAAATGGAACATAATTTTTTTAATGTTTATTATTTAATTTGGCCGGTAATCGTCAATATTTTATGATTTTTATAGTAAAAATATGGGTGAAATGCCTATTAAGCATAATGAAATAATGTTATAAAATCAAGAATCAGTCTTTCCTGCATGCTGCCTTCTTGATATAAGTCAATTCTTTCTATATGCTACGAATAAGTTGTTTTATTTATCAAAATAATAGTTCTATTTTTCAGATGCGGTAAAATATTGGTTGGTATAGCTTACAAATTGTAAGAATTGATGTTAGTCAATTATTTTGTATTTGTTGACATGATTGTTTAAAAGTTTTTAAAATAGAACAAAAAACGGGAAATTTATTAATTTATGCCAAATATAATCCGAATTATTTTTTAAATTGGCTACAAATGTATAATTTTGCACACACATCAGAGAAACAGATAATAGATTATTTGATGCAAAAACTTATATAAACAGAAATAAAGGTATTATGGTTAGAAAAAGATTGACAGGATTAGTGGCGCTTCTGCTGCCGTTCGTGTTCATGCAGGCACATCTGGGCCGCGAGAAGAACGTTGACGACAAGAAGCGTTCGAAGATGGAACGTGCTGTTTCCACATTACCCGATTCTGCTTATGAACAGGTGAAAAAGGAGGATTTGTTGAATGATGAGGTCTACATCAAGCTTGCGCGCGACGGATGGTTCCCGCAGGAGATAACAAGGATTATGGACCGATACATAAAAACGAATCGTGGAAAGGTGCGCGGTTCGCGCGAGTATGGTATGTATGCCAAGCAGTGGCTTCCTACTTTTGGCCACACGCCGGGCAGCGACTCTATCTATCAGTTTGTGGATACGGCTTATTACGGCGAGACAATGAAGTCGGTTCGTCGCCTTTATTCAAAACAGCTTGAGACATATTATCCCGAAATACCTTATACGCCTGAAGACAGGATGAAGGGTATACGTAATCCCGGCTACTTCCGCCCCGTGCAGCAGAAGCCCTATACGGGCCGTGTGCACTGGATAGTAGTGCATCCTACTGACCCTGATGCCTTGATGGTTATCCCTGACGGAGGCGGAATATTCCGTACGGATAATCTTGGCAAGACATGGGACTGCGTTACGGACAGAATACCCGACCGTGAGTTCCGCAAGATCTGCTCACATTCGGCTATACCCGTAGACCCGGATGACTGGAACCATTTCTTTGCCTTCATGAAGAACGGCGGCAGTAGCGCTGTGTATGAAACTACGGACGGCGGACAGAGCTGGACCAGAGTGCAGGGCGCTACGCATAAGTCGTTTAAGCGCGGCTATGCCTTTAAAGATGCGTCGGGAAAACTGAAGTTTATCGGCGCAATTCAGTCTGGCGCGAATTATCTCGGCAGTCAGTTGTGGTACAGCGAGGACAAGGGTGTCAACTGGAAGCAGATTGTGCTGCCGGATAACCTGAAGGAGACACACCCTGAGACAGGAATGAAGGGCTCGTTCTTCCAGAACTTTGCCTTCCATCCCACAAACCGCAACATTATATATATACCGACATCACGCAGTATATATTACTCTGAAGACGGACTTACCCCGAAGAGCGACGGAAGCTTTGAAATAAAGCGCATGACGTTCGACGTGTATAATCAGGACGGAACAGAACTGCGTTATAGTCAGGTGAACGAGTTCCCGTTTAAGGCTACAACCCAGAGCTTCCTTGAAGTGAATCCCGACAACCCGTTGCAGATGTGGTTTGCAACAGCGTCGCGTAACGTCAGCTATGGCGTATATTCTGCTGTTTACCGTTCAGACGACGGCGGAAAGACATGGCGCACGCTGCAGGAGCCTATAAATGGTATCGGCAGCGGACTGGCCTTCGGAAACGAGTCGCCATGGGGCTGGCTCGGCGGATTTGGCGTAAACTTTAAGGATCCCCAGTGGCTCTACGGATGCTCAATGAGTTCTGCAATAAGCAGTGACGGCGGACATACGTTCAGAGAGTTCGGATGGGGTAACCGCCTTAAGGCTCTGGCCGACAACGGACAGTACTATACAACTACGAGTGCACGTCATAATGCAGACAACCACTGCATCGTGTCTCACCGCAGCGGACGCGTGTTCCGCGGCTCTGATGCGGGACTTCTGGTAAAGGATAAGGACATAAACAATCATGAGTGGACTAACATAAACAGCTCGATGGGCAATCAGCTGCACTATTCTATTAAGGTAAACGAGTTTGGCGACCAGACAATGCTTGGCAACACGCAGGATGTGGACGCTCAGACATACCGCTACGGACGCTGGGGCAACTGGCGCGGATATGAGGGTACGGAAGCCTTCCTTAATCCTTATGCCGGCACATGCTATTTCTCAGGAAGCGGAGGCGGAGGCCTTGAAGGCGTATCGCTCAGCTCTTGGTATGAAGGCTATTCGATGGCTGATGTATGTACAGGCTACTGGTATCTGATTCACAATCCGGGAAACAATGCCCAGTCGTTCTTCCGTATAGAGGACTTCGGCCGCAAGACGATAAACCTGTCTGCAAATACAGTGGATGAGACCGGTGCGGGAACAGGTGCGCGTGATTTTGCGATAACACGTGACGGCGACAAGCCTACACTGTTTGTGCTGAACACCAACCACACAATTGTCAAGTCGACAGACAATGGCAATACGTTTGAGACTGTCAAGGTGATCGGTTCCAACGGCTCTAAAGTTCCGGCTAAGTTTACTAATGCCTGGATTGCTGCTGATCCGAATAACAGCAACGTTATATATGTTGCACAGACCGGAAAGGTGCTTAAATATGATTTGACAACCGGAAATAGTGAAGATCTGTCTCAGGGCCTGCCGTCAATTTCGTGTGACGATATATTCTTCCATGAGGGAACAGGAGACCTGTATTTCTTCAGCTCTTCGTCAGGTATATATCTGCGCGACCACAATACTGGCCAATGGTCGTTGTGGCTTAAGGGATATAATCCGCTTTCGGCAAAGCGTCTTGCCTTGAACTATACCACCCAGGAAATGGTGATAGGCGATTACGGACGTGGCGTGTGGGTGGCTGACCTTGAGCATCCGGCTGACCGCTACTTCAAGAATGGCTTTGCGCTGAAAGAACTTTCTAATGTCAACGGACGCCGTACATTCGGAATTGATACAAAGTGGACTATTCCGCTTTACTATGACTATACATGGTATGTAAACGGAACAGACATGAACAATCCGTATCAGTATTTCACGTCTAACCTGAAGGACGGAGACAGAGTTAAGCTGAAGCTGACCCTGCGCGAGTCGCCGGACGTAACAACAGAGTCGGCTGAATATACAGTCAAGTCGTCTTCGGCAAAGGCAACGGCTGTTGATTACACTCCGAAACCTGGCCAGGCTCTTTACAGCAACGGTAGCGGCCGTATTGACTTGGGAAATGTTGACTACTTCTTTAACGACTTTACCATAGACTTCTGGATTAATCCGGAGAACGACGGTGTCATTCTGTGTAACCGTCCTGTAGAGCAGCAGCGCGATACGCGCGGATGGGCGTTGCTCCTGGATCAGGGCAAGCTGAAGTTCCGCTATGCGCCTGCACAGCTGTTCGACCGTGCAACATACGACACAAACGAGACTCAGCAGACCGACCTTGTAGGCGGAGCGCTGATTAAGGGACGCTGGTCGCATGTAGCCTTGAGCGAAGACCGTGACGGAAATGTTACATTATATATAAATGGCAGCGAGGTGGCTTCGGCTCCGCGCATAGTGCAGTGGGCTCCGCTCAACAGTGCTGTCAACCTGTCGCTCTTTGCCGACGGATTTGAGAGCATGGCGATGAAGGGAAGTGTAGACGAACTGAAGATATGGAACCGTGCGCTCAACGCGAACGATGTTAAGCGCGCCATGTTCTCTCATGACACATCGGAGGCTGACGCTTTAGTTTACTACAACGACTTCAATGCCGGAGCGCTTGACAAGGAGCATGAGCTCTTCTCGCGTGCAGGAATGGCTCCGCGTACTCAGGCCGTTACTTCTTATGTGAAGATGCCGGTGGCTGTAGGTGCAGTCAAGTCAGAGGTGAAGACTCCTCAGGGACGTACAGCCTATGACACAGGCAATGGTACTGCGATATATCTTACGCCTTCGGGCGATCAGTCGCCTGAATTTGGTGTCTATCGTTATGCAAACCTGCATCCGGACAGCATGGGTGTCAACACTCAGTATTATGTTGCTGCTTCCGAGGTGTTCCAGATACGTCCGTTCTCTGATGCCGGTCAGCTGACTCTTGATATAGAGCTGCCTCTGTCATGGCATAGCGGAAAGCAGTATCAGCTCTATGCCTGCGGTTTGTATGAAGACCAGAAGGTGTGGATGAAAGTGGCCGACATGGAGGCTGGCGAAAGCGGAAAGACGCTTGTTGCCAAAGGCGTGAAAGCTGCCGGACTGGCAGATAAGATGCTCGCCGTGCTTGAGAATAAGGCTGCGGTAGAGCCTTCGCTCGCCGGAAACTGGGAAGGAAACGAAATCGACGTTTATGATCAAAGCGATGTTTCATATGATGTAAATGCGCGCCTTGTAGGCGGAATGAATGAGCCTGAAGGAATTTATGAAATCAGCTCGAGAACAGGACTGTTCAAGGTTGCTGATAACATGAAGTTTGTCAACGGCAAGGCTGTGGCAAAGTTGCAGCTTGACGTAGAAATGCTGAAAGGTAGCAAGACTCTTAAGGATACCATCGAAAGCAAGAACGGTACAATGGTGCCGCTGGTGATCACTGTAAACAACAAGATGCTGCCACAGGATCCGGGTAAGGCCATGACATTTACAAGTGGCGGAGCAGCTGTGCAGTCGTCTCAGATAAGCGGAAGTCTTAACGGACTCAACAATGTCACCATGATGGGATGGGTGCGTGTGGACAACGAGGATATGCTCAAGAGCGTTAAGCCTCTGATATTCTTCCGCGGCAGCAACGGTGGAGTTTGCGGAATACATATTGCAGACAAAAACCTGCGCTTCCACTGGAATGACGGATATTACGGATGGTCTACCACACATTATTTCAAGTCTACGGATGTAGGCCGCTGGATGCATGTGGCACTTGTGGCAGCTTCAGACGGATTCCATGTATATCTTAACGGAGCAGAGTATTTCCGCTCGACAAGCGTGCCTACTGCCAAGATAAATTCGGCATTGCTTCTTGGACAGAACTATCAGGGCGACAAGTGGTTTAAGGGTGCAATAGACCAGGTGATGCTGTGGAGCCGTGCGCTCTCGTCTGACGAGATACGCAAGTATATGCTGAACAATCCGCGTCTTGACGAGCCGGGTCTGGTGTCGTTCATCGATATGGATCATACGAACGAGGACGGAAAAGTTTATGATGTTGTTACGGGTACTCCGCTCACTCTGTATGGAACAACGTCTAACGAAGACTTCTCTCACATGCCATATCACCCCACTGCTACGTTCAGCCAGAACAGTCAGGATACAGAGGCTGGTCAGGCCGTTCATGTGGCAGCTCCGCAGGGAGTAAGCGCAAGCTTCGGCATTGGCGTGATGAACGGAACACCTTATAACTATGCAAATGCTGACCATGCAGAGCTTACACCGCTGAGCAACTCGTTCTATACGTTGACCATGAGCAAGGCGTCGGTGTTCTCATCTGGCCAGAAGGCAACAGTAAGCTTCGCTATGCAGCAGGCTGAATCGGCACCGGCGGTTACGTTGGCTCTGCGTCCGATAGGATCTACAGAACCATTCTCAACGTTTGTTCCGATGTCGAGTCAGGATAACGGCAGAATGAAGTTTGAGGTTGACGGCACAACCCTTAATGACGGATGTGAGATGATGCTGATGTACGACGGTGCTGCGGGTGAATATCCTGTAAAGGTAAACCTGTCGGTTGACGGTCATGCTGACGGCGACACAATAATTATAAGTGAGGTAAACAATAAGATAACTGTAAAGAGCCGCGTGATAAGCAAGAATCCGACAAGCAAGGTGCAGGTGTCTGTAGTTGAGTCAGAATATGCTTCTGCAAACATATCAGAACTCGACCTTAACGGTCCGGCAGAACAGAATATCATTGTGACGATTAATCGTGACAACCTTAACAGTCTGGCTGTTAATCCTGTTACAATAAAGCTTTCGGGAGTTACCGACAATAGCGAACTTAAGCTCAACGTTGCGCTCGAGCCTATTGTAGAGCTGTCGCTGGCTGACAATGAAGACGGAGCGAATGTGATAGAGGCTACATCGCCATACGTGTCGTTTGGCGTAAAGGCTAAGCTGTTGCAGGGTGTGCTCAGCGACGGCGTTAAGATAAAGATTGACTCTGACGGAGGTGCGGAGGGTATAGTGAACACATCTCTCGGCAGCTTGCTCAGCAACGGCAACGCAGCTTATGCAGATATGCTTGAATATTATCCGAGCGAGAGCGAGTTTGACGCAGGATGGAACCTCATAGGTAATCCGTATCTGTCTAACATAAACCTTACGAAGGAGCATAATGTCGTGTTGAATGAGGTAGTGAAATATCTTTACCAGTATAATCCTGAAAGCGACACATATACAGCCTGGGATATGGTTGAGAACTATGACGAGACTCAGAAACTGATGCCGTTCCAACCGTTCTTCGTGCAGACACGTCAGGCGGGTGCTAGTCTTGTGATAACGCCAGAGGCTAAGAATACAAGCATAAGCCGCCGCGTGTTCGACCACTACATGCTGCATGAAAGCAAGATGCTGCGTATCGGTCTCTATGAGGGCGACTCAGACAAGCTGGCCGACCGCACGGAGGTGAAGCTGCAGGATGAAACTTCTGCCGGATTTGTTCTCGGTGAGGATGCCGTGAAGATGTGGGGAGGACTCAACTCTAAGACCAACGAGATTGCCACTGTATGCGGAAACCGCAACCTGTCGGTAAACGTGCTTCCGGGCAAGAAGGTTGAGATACCGCTTTACTTGCGACTCTCGTCTACAGGAAAGTTCCGTATAGCTGCAATAAAATCTTATGGCTATGGCCTTAATGACAAGGCAGAACTGCTTGACAAGTCAACAGGTCAGAGATGGAGTCTGCTCGACGGCAACGGATATGAATTCGACGTCAATAATGTTGATGAAGCCAAGTCGCGCTTTGCACTCGTGCTTAGTGTACATGAGGAGACCACTGGCGTAGGTCAGGTTGCCGGCGGCAAGCCTTCGGTAAGCATCGACGGAAACACATGCCGCATAGAAGGTCTCTCAGGCAAGTCGGTAATAGAAATGTTCGACACAGCCGGACGCCGATGCGTCTACACGACAACGTCTTCAGACAGCTACTCTCATCAGTTGCCTTCAGGCACATACATCGTGCGTGTGCGCACATCTAACAAGGATTATACAAACAAAATAAACGTAAGATAATGAAAGCAAGATATATAATTGTTTCAATCCTATCATGGCTCGGCCTGTCAGTACAGGCTCAGAGCCTTGAGCTTAAAGGCATCGTGGCAAGCCCCGACGGCGGACTTTCCGGGCGTATGATATTGGTGAAGGCCGATGGTGGGAGCGCTGGCTTCAATAATCTGGAACTTGTTTGTTTCAGTCTTCGTGACGCAAGTTATACTACGTCGCAGGAAGGCTATAAGCATCTTGTTGACGATTATTATCTGTTGCCCATACCTTCGCTCAATCGCAACTTCGATGTGCCTCTGCTCGACACGGCAGACCGATATGCATATCGCGTAAGGCTCATTCTCCCAGACGGAAATAAAATTATCTCTGAAATTATAGAGGACAATGGCGTTGAGCGTTTCCAGTGGATAGGACAGGACGTGAAGTGGAATGCGGCTACGACTGGTTTTGGAAATGTTGTATTCGACAAAGGAGTTGAGGGGCAGATGCCACTCAAGGTGGACGATATAGGATTTAATAAAAGTTTTAGCGCACATGCAAGGGGAAGTTTCACGTTCAACTTTGCCGCTGAAAGTCCATATTCGCGACTTTTCACATATTATGGAGTACAGCAGGATAGAACTGCGGGTAGGGTGAATTTCGTGCTGAATGTTAACGGTGCGGACAAAGAGTCCAATATTATGTATGCAAAAAATAATACAAGTAATAAGCCGGCCGACTACAGCGGTCCATATCTGCGCAAATATGATGTGCCAATAGAAGGAGAGACAACCATACTTCTGAAAGGTGAGATTGTCTCCGGCGACAATTCGGGCGCACATATGAATTATCCCATGGGACGCCTTTATCTTAAGCATGGCGACTATAAACCCCAGGAAGCCACATGGCCTGAAACTGACATATTGGCCTATAACAAGCCGTTTACACATACGCTTGACGCAGGATTCACTTCAGGCGGCACCGGGCTCTACTATATAACAGCCGGAAGCGAATATGCAACCATAGAGGGAAATGTGCTGAACGTTCATACCATACCGGTGGATAAGTCGGCATATATAGAGGTTACGGCCGTGCAGCCAGGTACCGATGAGTATCTAACCTCGCCCATAACCAAGTGCCGCTTCTATGTGCGCAACGATAAAACTGTGGCGAAAGACGGAAAGCTTGTCCTGAACGATGGTGACGAGATAGACCAGCTGACAGTGTATGCCGATCCGGAATCACGCGGACAGGTGGTGGTCGACAAAGGCTTTGTAACGGTTAAGAAGCTTATACTGAAATATACTTTCAAACCGGGTGAGTGGAACTTTATCTCGTTCCCGGCCAACGTGAGCCTTTCAAAGATAAGCGACCTCAACTCATTGGGCTATAGCCTGAATGACTCTAAGAAGGCATTCTATATATGCGAATACAGCACACGCTCGCGTGCAGAGCAGCCGGGCAAGACAGCGTGGGTGAAGATGCAGACAGACAACGTCGTTAAGAACAAAGGCTATATTATGGGTGTGGCCCGTTCGGCTGACAATCCTGACAACAAGCCCGTGGAAGTAACCTTCGTGTTCGAGAATACCACGCTGGGTATGGATGCTTCAAACAATGGCTCGCTCAACGTAGAACTTAACATGATGCAGGTGGAACCCGGTACGGAGATTCCTGTATATGTAAGACCGGACGGTGTGAAGGGAGCGCCGCTGAGGGTGATGGTAAGGTTCTCTCCGAAGGACATCACGGAGCTGCCCGTCAACTATGCCAACGCTCTTGAAGAGGCCCGCGTTACGTTCAATCCTAACAATTCGGGCATCCGACTCACTCTGCCTACGCAGGATCCGGCAAAGGTGGTGATCTTCGACAGCAAGGAGCGAGTGGTTAAGGCTGTGAAGTATATTGCACCATATCTTATAGACGTTACCGACATGAAGCCGGGTAAATATCAGCTCTATATCCAGTACGGCAACGCCACGACAACGAAGCCGTTTGAGATTGGTGAGAATAAATAATGACAACAGCATAATTTTATACTATTATTAAACATAACCTAAGAAAAGGAGCGATTGAATAACAAGAATCGCTCCTTTTTTTGTACATTTGTGCCATAATGCGAGGCGTTATGGACAGGCCGAAACATGTCATCAGAAAATTAAAGGCAAAAAACTGAAAGAAAAACGTGCGCTTATTGTTAACGAGCGGCTGAAATGTCGGTTGCTGCGGCATGGATTGTAAGCAAAATCGTGCTTGTGGCTTTCAAATCATTAACCTATTGTTTACGGGTCGTAAGTGGCCCACTTTTGATGTGAAAGTGGCCGGTTTTTTTGTCATAAATGGCTGGCTTTTTATGGTCAAATCAGTGTCCTGCCGGCAAAATGATAAAAGAAGAAATAATAAAACTCGTGAATTGATGAGGAAACAATGATAGCGGTTCTCTATTTCGGATTACGGCTGAAACAGTTTTGGCGGATTTTAAGGCGACTGGGCGTTGTCGTAAGTATGCTTTTGGCGGCATTTATGTTTTTGGCTCTTTATGTGCTGATAAAGACAAGCTACAGCTGGATTATGCCCGCTGCCGTCATTTTATGCCTGCTATGCTATCATAACGAACGTAAGGACAAAGACTTTCTGTCGCAGCAAGTTAAGCGTCCTGCTTTACTTCTCATGGCTGAATATATATTGATAGGTTTGCCGTTTGTTGTGATTGAATGTATCAGAAGTCATTATGCCGCTGCCGCAGTCGTCATGGCAACTGCCGTTCTTTTGCCTAAGTTAAAGCCCATAAAGATGAAGTCTGTGCCCGTCCCCTTGCCTTTTCTCTACAAAGGCGGTCTGGAGTATATCCGCATGTTCCGCATGTATGGCTGGCTTTATCTCCTTTTGCTCGCAGTTACAGTCATAGGGGAGCTGCATGCCAATATCCGTATCGGAAAAGTAGCCTTGATTGTATGGGGAATAGTTCAGACAATGTCGTTTGCATCCGTTCCGCAGCGGCAGGAGCTAACCTTTTATCTCAATTATTCAGCTTTTCAGCGGCATCTTGTCTTGTCAAGCGTCTGGAACGCCGTAATAACAGCCGTGCCTTTTGTCGGAATTATACTTTCGTTTTCCTTCAGCGGTGATAATCTGCTGTTTGCTGTTTCCGTAATATCGGGAGGCATATTATATTTGTGCAATATGGGCATGGTGCGCCATATGTCGTTTTCATCAGCATCACTGGCCGTATATCAGTTGATAGTGCTTATACCCCTGTTTTTCTTTACTTGCTTTATTCCGCTTCTGCTTGTTCCGTTTGTTCTGATAAACGTATTATGCTGTATATTCCTTAAAGACAACTTAAAAAATATATGGAACTGATAAAGATAACAGATTTGTCAAAAAGCTATGGCAAGACAATGGTTTTACATGGATTGTCGGTAGTCTATCAGTCGGGGATGATTTATGGACTTGCCGGTGAGAACGGGGCAGGCAAGACAACGCTGTTTAACTGCATCATGGGACTTACCGGTTATGACGGCTGCATAGACAAGGCGTCAGGCATCTCAATCGGTTATCTGCCGGCCGAGACTCATTTCTATTCGCTGATTACCGGATATGAGTATCTCGATTTTTGCATAAAAGCAAAAGGCAAGAAAATCGACAGAGCAAGGGTGGAAGAAGCAAATAAGATGTTTCAGCTGCCGTTGCATAGGTATGCATCGGAATATTCTACCGGCATGAAAAAGAAGCTGGCGCTTATGGCTCTGCTGTTGCAGGACAACGACTTGTATATACTTGATGAGCCGTTCAACGGTGTCGACTTATACGGCTGTATTCAGTTGAAGAAAATCATACGCTCGCTGAAAGACAAAGGCAAAACCCTGCTGCTGTCCTCACACCAGATAACCATCCTGCGCGAACTGTGCGACAGCATCGACTATCTGAGCCGTCACACCATCGTGAAGAGATACACTGATGAACCGGTGGAAAAAATAGAACGGAGCATACTTGCCGACATTCATGTCGGGATGTAGGCTTTACAAGTCTTGTGCTAAGATATAAACAGCATATGTTTCTCCTGTAGTGAAACATACTTGACATGAAAGAAAAGAAACTACCACGGCTCACCATAATCATAGACATGACTTTCAAATAGCTCCCGATGTTCAGGGAAATGCTATGCTTGGAAAAGTTCTGTGCCATACTGGGGGCACTAAAGAAATGACTGAAAGTCTTATAGTCAAAAAAGAAGCCCTGAAATGTAGCGG
>OGIH01000195.1_pt1 | contig 52652 bp, 45 predicted proteins | sample 1571721 | NCBI WGS metagenome assembly OGIH01 (sample SAMEA2582068, study PRJEB24529) | metagenome | biome: Human gut stool | place: China | collected 2011
GTTAAGCACGCCGCCAGCGTTCATCCTGAGCCAGGATCAAACTCTCATGTTAAAAGTTTTAATCCAGCCAGAATATCTGGCTTTTCTAAATCAGAAACAAGTTCCTACCGGAATCTTGATTCAGGTTTTACTGTTTTTAAGGTTTGCTTTATTAAAAGCTGTTCGTTCATCTTTCGATGACTTGAATTATTACTCGCGAACTAAATCTTTTTTTGTAACCCGGAAGAAATCTTTGATTTCTTCTGAGCAAACTTGTTCGCTTTAGAATCTTTCAAGGTTATTCACTGTTCAGTTATCAATGTTCTCTGTTGTTTTCAGCAACTTTGATATATTATCATAATCATCTGCACTTGTCAACAACTTTTTTATTTTGTTTTGCTTCGTTTTGAAGTGGTTTGTTATCACTTACTTGCGACAGCTTGTTAATAATAACAAACCACAATTCATTTGTCAACATCTTTTTTAACAAAAAATTACATTTCTTTTTTGTCTGTTTTTCAGATTGAAAAATCAGATCATACCTTCTTTAATCACATTATGATCGCGCAGTACTTTTTCAATGACAGTTCCTTTTACCACACGAAGCAATGGTTTCTTCAATGCGTTTAACGGTCCCGGCAATGAGATTTCAAGCGGAGACTTTCCGTCCATGAGTTTTACACTGCTGTCTAAGAGTTCGCGGATATCATAAACACTTCCCCAGACCTCAGGCACACCACGGTCTACACCAAGCAATCCATAAACAGCTTCCATTGCAGTTCTCACAGAATACTCTGTTGTGAATACGGTATCTCTCGGAGTCTCTGCAAACTGTCCCAGGAATGCGAAGTTCACGCAGCCGTCCGGGATAACATCCGGTCTGTCGCCTTTGGTTCTCGGCATAAAGAATGCTGTGATATATGGCATCATGGTTGGAACACAGATGGCGCTGTGTTCAGCAAGCTCTCCGATTTTTTCTGTCGGAACGCCCAGATGATAAAGCCACTCTTCTGTGATCTCTTTTCCGGTACATTCTTTCATTGGTTTCTTAATATAATCGCCCGGTACATCGGTAAATAATCCATAAACCCATACGCAGACCTGATTTTTATCCTGCTCTTTGAACTGTCCCTGACGGTTGATCGTCCAGCTTAACAGCCAGCTGGAATCCTGGCAGCTCACGATACCACCTGTCACGACTTTTCCGCTTCTCGGATCTCTCTTACAGATATCTATAATATAAGGAATGATCTTATCATCTAATGTTGTGACGGTTGCAGATTCCCAGTTTGTTTTTGCAATATCAGAGCAGAATTTCTCCGGATGTCCGAAGGACGGATCCTGTTTTGCAATATTTTTCCATAAATTCCAGCAGCCGCTTGTACGAACCTCTGCATCACCGTTTGGCGCATGATTCTGGTCTCCGTAAATAGTTCCCTCGGTACAGCTTCCGTTTGTGACAAATACGAGATCGTTTTCCGTTAATGTGATGCCCTCTTCCACACCTTTTACCTTGCACTCGATTGTTTTTGCCACTTTCTTTCCATCTTTGATCTCAAAAATAACGTTGGTCACTTCTGTATTAAACTGGAAATCAACACCTGCTTCCTCCAGATATTTCTGCATCGGAAGGATCAGTGATTCATACTGATTGTATTTTGTGAATTTCAGTGCTGAGAAATCCGGCAGTCCTGCGATATGATGAATAAAACGCTGGAAATAAAGTTTCATTTCCAATGCGCTGTGCCAGTTTTCAAATGCAAACATGGTTCTCCAATATAGCCAGAATGTGGAATCAAACACCTCATCATCAAATACATCCTCGATCGTCTTATCGTAAAGATCCTCGTCTTTTGTCATGAAAAGTTTCATGATCTCCATGCAGCCTTTCTGACTTAAGTTAAATTTCCCATCGGTGTGCGCATCTTTTCCCTGTTTTTCCGTTGCACGGCAAAGAGAATAGTTTGGATCTTCTTTATTTAACCAGTAATACTCATCCAGAACAGAGACTCCCGGCGTCTCAATGGATGGAATGCTCCGGAACAAATCCCACAGACACTCAAAATGATTTTCCATCTCACGTCCGCCACGCATTACATAACCTCTGGTCGCATCATAAATGCCATCACATGCTCCACCTGTAATGTCCATTGCCTCTAAAATATGGATGTGATCTCCCGGCATCTGTCCATCTCTTACCAGAAAGCAGGCTGCTGCCAGAGAAGCAAGACCGCTTCCTACTATATATGCACTTTTTTCGTCAACCCCCTACGGTTTCTTTGGTCTTGCAAAAGCTTCATAGTTACCGTTGGTATAATAAATGCCTTTGCTGTTTTTTTCATTTTTTCCGCGCTCTGTATTGCGGTATTCCTGCTCAGGTGCATTTGCTGCCGCTTTTTTCACCTCATTTTTGACGTTATTCTTATGATTCTTTGCGGCAAGTGCCACGGCTCCTGCTCCTGCTGCAAGTGCAGCTACTCCAAGTCCAATGTTTTTCTTTTCCATGGTTCATTACTCCTTTCATCGATCCTCTTTTTAGGCGTTTGCGAAACTCTTCATAATCTTCTTTCAATTGTTCAAAATTAACAAAATTTTCGAAAACACGCTTTCGCTACGTGTCGCTGGTAACGGTACTAAGAAGCCAGTCACAACGATTGTTGTACCTGCCTTCAAGTACCGACCGCTCCCCAGTGTTTTCTCAAGCTTTTGTTAATTTTTCACAATTCAATTTAGGTTTCTAGGAGTTTCGCAATTGTCTAATTCTTTTTTGATGTCTCTATGATAGCTTGCCCAAAAATGATTGCCAATTTACAAAAAAGGTGAAATGATAAAAATTTTATCACTTCACCTTTTTTGTAAAAAATCCTATGGGTGTCTGCGAAACGACCCATAATATTCTTTCAATTGCTCAAATCTTCTTTATCGCAAATTAAATTTTTTTCCTTCACCTGTTCAAAATTACGGATGGAATTGGCAATATTACCATGCAACGTCACTGCGAGCAGATCTACGATCTTCTGATAATCCTCTTTCATTCCGCGGTCGATCCAGTCTAACATGATTCCGACAAAACCGTATTTGTAAAAATCAGCAATAAACTGTTTGTCTGTTTCCGGCAGATGATCTCTGGAACATTTTTCCTCGACAACATCCGCAATCAGCTGGTATGTCAGTTTGTATAGAAAGCTCTCGATCTTGTCACGTTGCACCGAATGATAGACGTTCATAATAAACGGCTTGTTTTCCAGCACTGCCTCAAAAATCTGGGCAAAACCCTCCTGCCAGGTATCGTAAGTTTTCTTATCCCGAAGGGCTTTTTTGCCGTCTTCCACACATGCCCACTCCACCAGATCATAGATATCCTTGAAATGATAGTAAAATGCCATACGGCTGATCCCGCAGTCCTCTGTCAGATCTGCGATGGTGATCTTATCAAAAGGTTTCTTTTTCAAAAGCTCTTTTAAGGATGCTTCTAACGCAATTTTTGTTGTGTTTGACATACACTTCTCCTGTAAATTTTTATCTTGACATAAATTGTTAGTAAGCTTACAATTCTTCTGCCTGCTACAATTTTATATATATTTTTACAAATAAGCAACTTTTTTATGGCTGCTATTATATAATTGAAAGAGAGTTTATCAACATGACACAGAAAAAACAAATGACAAATCCACTTGGTACCGATAGAATTTCCACGCTGGTGGCACGTTTTGCTGTTCCAAGCATTATCGCAATGCTTGTCAGCGCAGTTTACAATATCGCAGACCAGCTTTTTATCGGAAACGCAGTCGGCACGCTCGGAAATGCTGCAACCAATATCGCCTTTCCACTCTCTATGCTCTGCACTTCGCTGGCACTGCTTTTTGGGATCGGCGGAGCAGCAAGCTTTAACCTTCATATGGGCGCTGGACGAAAAGAGGAAGCTCCTTATTATATCGGCAACTCCATCACTATGCTGCTCTCACTCGGATTTCTTTTACTGCTTATCACCGAACTGTTTTTAAATCCGCTGTTAGTGCTCTTTGGTTCCCCGGCAGATGTACTCCCACTGGCAGAGCAATATGTCCGCGTCACAGCGGTCGGTTTTCCATTTCTGATCTTAACCATCGGAAGCGGTCACCTGATCCGTGCGGACGGCAGCCCGAAAATGGCAATGTTTGTCACGGTTTCAGGTGCTGTCATTAATATTGTCTTAGACGCACTGTTCGTATTCGGTTTCCAATGGGGAATGTATGGTGCTGCGTGGGCGACTGTCATCGGACAGATCATCTCCGCTGCGATCGCGATCCGTTACCTCATGCATTACCGCACTGTGACATTAGAAAAACAGCATTTTACCCCTTCCGGGAAAGTTCTCGCACAGATCTGTTCCCTCGGCATGTCCTCAGGCATTAACCAGATTGCCATGATGATCGTGCAGATCGTCATGAACAACCTGTTAAAACACTACGGCGCACAGTCGGTTTATGGCGAATCCATCCCAATCGCCTGTGCCGGAATTGTCATGAAGGTAAACCAGCTTTATTTTTCTATTATTATCGGACTGTCCCAGGGAAGCCAGCCAATTGAAAGTTTTAATTACGGTGCAAAGCAATACAAACGGGTGAAGGACGCTTTCCTTCTCGCAGCGTCAGTCGGTGCGGTTGTATCCATTATTTCCTTTTTGCTGTTCCAGCTTTTCCCGAGACAGATCCTTGGTCTGTTTGGAAGCGGAAGTGAAGAATATTTTGAGTTCGGAGTCAATTATTTCAGAACCTTCCTATTCTTCACCTGGTTAAACTTTTTGCAGCCGATCTCCTCAACGTTTTTCAGTTCCATCGGAAAAGCGTACAAGGGAACTTTCCTTTCCCTGACCAGACAGATCCTGTTCCTGCTGCCGCTTATCGTTGCACTGCCGCATTTTTTCGGCATTATGGGCGTACTTTATGCAGGACCGATCGCCGACCTTCTGTCCTTTGCAGTCGGTCTTAGCATGGTGATTGTTGAATTCAAACATATTAATAAGCTGGAAGCTGAACTGTCTTAATATTATCCTTTACCCCAACACCTTCTCCAGCTCCTCCACAACGATCTTAAGAGCTTTGATCCGGGCATATTTCTTGTCGACAGACTCTAAAATATGCCACGGAGCGTAGGTGGTACTGGTCTTGGCGATCATCTCATTGACCGCTGTCTCATATGCATCCCACTTGTCACGGTTGCGCCAATCTTCGTCCGTAATCTTCCACTGTTTTTCCGGTGTGTTCTGTCTCTCATTAAAACGATCGAGCTGCGTATCTTTGTCGATCTGCACCCAGAATTTAATGATCACAGCGCCCCAGTCGTGAAGTTCTTTTTCAAATTCGTTGATCTCATTGTAAGCACGCATCCAGTCATTTTCACTGCAAAATCCCTCCAGACGCTCCACCATCACTCTTCCGTACCAGGTGCGGTCAAAAATAGCGATATGTCCTGTTTTCGGCAGTCTCGTCCAGAAACGCCACAGGTAATGTCTTGCTTTCTCATGAGGTTCCGGGCTTGCGATCGGATGAACTTCGTAACCGCGCGGGTCGAGCGCTCCTGCGATCCGTTTAATGTTGCCGCCTTTTCCTGCTGCATCCCAGCCCTCATAAGCGATGATGACCGGTACTTTTTTCCGGTAAAGACGGTTGTGCAGTTCTCCAAGCCGATTCTGCAATTCTTTCAGTTCTTTGCGGTACTCATCCGCCTCAATCTCTTTGTCCAAAGGCACTTCTGCCAAAAGTGGCATCCGCACTAACGGAAAAACATTCTGTAAAAGAGGCACTGCCAGCTTCTGATTGCTCAGCGCAATCTCAATCCCCTGTGTCAATGTCTCTAAAACCTGAAGTTCCGTCCATTTTCTCGACTTTGCATCGATAATGTACCACGGCGCAGACGGCAGATTCGTGTTCTTCATATAGGAAGAAAATGCCTCTTCGCACTTCTCATAATGCCGGTTCTGCCAGAGATCATTTTTGCTGACACGCCAGACTGTATCTTTTTCATGCTCTAAATGTTCGATCCGTTTTGCCTGTTCTTTCTCCGAGATATGCAGGAAAAATTTCATGACCAGATAACCATTATCGGTAAGCTGTCGTTCAAAACGTCTCACACTCTCGATTCTTTTTGCGTAATCCTCATCGGAAAGTTTTCCGTGCAGCTCGTCTTTTACGATCTCATCCATCCAGCCCGAATCGAGAAATACGAATTTTCCCTCTTCCGGGATCCGTCTGAAATAGCGGTATAAAAATGGCTTCCGGCACTCCTCCTCACTCTTTTCCCCCATCGATTCCACCTTGAAGAAACGCGGATCGATATTCTGGATCACCTGGCCGATCACGGAACCTTTTCCGGCGGTTCCCCAGCCTTCCATGAGCACAAGTACCGGTATCTTCTGCTCTTTGATCAAAAGCTGCTGCTTTGCTAACTTTTCTTTTGCAGCGGCAAGGCGCGCCCTGATCTCTTCCTCCTCCGGTTTTTCCATTGCTTTCCATTCCTGCAGCATAAAAAAATCCCCCTTCTCTCACACTTTTTCGTAATCAATCCATATCTCCGCGATCACGTTCCGAAGATGCACGGATATCTGCCTATGACTCTGTTGTCATTCTTCTTTTAGTTTCTCTCAAAATTTCCGAAACATCAAGGCATTTTCACACTTTTTATATTTTTTTCAGAATTTGACAGTTTTATTCTTCTGCCTATATTTTCGTATACTTGTTTTCTTTTATAAGCGTTTCTTATGAATCAGTTTTTTCTCCCTATTTTTTTGCATAAATGCAGGAAAACAGGAAAAACCTCCTTGCAATTTGTATTCTTACACGATATAGTTGAATCAACAATTTCGAGATGAAGTTTGCAGGAAAACGACGCAAGTCTACCGAAGGAGTAACACTCTCAGGTGCCGGTCATACCGGTGCAACTGTAAATGGATCGACTCTCTGGAGACACCCGGATGAACCGGGGGCCGAAGGTGCAACATACGTTTTCGTATGAATCTCTCAGGCAAGCGGACAGAGAAGATATCTTAATTGCACACATAGAACTTCATTTTATATGAAGTTTTCTGATTATGTATCTTCCTATCCCATATATTTTTATATGGGATATTTTTCTGTCAGTTCATCCTGTTTCCGGTCATCATCCCATTTTCATTGCAAGATATTTTTCTGTGATACTGCATGCACTCGATGTATATATTGAAAGAAAGATAGAGGATTAGAAACATGTGGAGTGTAATTAATGATTTTCTTGTCAATGTTGACAATTTTGTCTGGGGTGTGCCATTAATGGTGCTGATCATGGCGGGCGGCCTGCTGCTTACGGTGCGCCTCGGTCTATTACAGATCCGGAAGCTTCCCCTTGCATTAAAATGGATGATCCAGAATGAGGAAGAGGCAGAAGGCGAAATTTCCAGTTTTGCAGCTCTCTGTACTGCTTTGAGCGCAACGATCGGTACCGGTAATATCGTAGGTGTTGCAACCGCTGTCTGCGCCGGCGGTCCGGGCGCTCTGTTCTGGATGGTCGCAGCCGCTTTTCTCGGAATGGCTACCAAATATTCCGAAGGACTTTTAGCTGTCAAATACCGTGTCGTTGCTCCTGACGGCCACAGCCTTGGCGGTCCTTTCTATTATATTGAACAGGGAATGGGAAAAAGCTGGAAATGGCTTGCAAAGCTTTTTGCATTTTTCGGCGTCTGTGTCGGACTTTTCGGTATCGGAACTTTCAGTCAGGTGAATGGTATCGCAAGCGCGATCAACGGTTTCTTTGATCCGGACAATGCACACTGCGTTAAGATCCTTCCTTTCCTCGGAGAATATTCCTGGTCAGTTGTGATCGCATCCCTGATCCTGACGGTCTGTGTCGCAGCCGTATTGATCGGCGGTGTAAAACGGATCGCAAGTGTGAGCCAGATCGTTGTACCTTTTATGGCGATCCTTTATTTTGCTTTTGCCGTTATCCTGATCATCTGCAATATTACTGAAATTCCTGCAGCTATTAAAGTGATCGTAACCGCTGCTTTCACACCGAAAGCGGTTACCGGCGGTGCTGTCGGAAGTATGTTTGTCGCTATGCAAAAAGGTGTCGCCCGCGGTATTTTCTCAAATGAGGCAGGACTCGGAAGCGCCCCGATCGCAGCTGCTGCTGCACAGACAAAAGAACCTGTCCGTCAGGGACTTGTCAGCATGACCGGAACTTTTATCGACACGATCGTAATCTGTACGCTGACCGGACTCTCCATCGTCTTAACCGACGCATGGCAGGTCGAAGGCTTGGAAGGTGTGGAAGTCACCACTTACGCATTCCAGCAGGGACTTCCTTTCCCTCCGGCCGTGTCCTCTTTTGTATTAATGCTCTGCCTTGTATTTTTTGCATTTACAACAATTCTCGGCTGGGATTATTACAGCGAACGTTGTCTTGAATATTTAAGCGGCGGTAATTTAAAACATGTGAAAGTCTACCGCTGGATTTATATTTTTGCAGTATTTATCGGACCATATATGACCGTCAGCGCTGTGTGGACGATCGCTGATATTTTCAACGGACTGATGGCTCTGCCAAATATGATCGCACTGTTCGCATTGAGTGGGGTTGTTGTCAGGGAAACAAAAGCGTTTTTTAAGAAACAGAGTTAGGCAATTGCGAAACTCCTTGTAGGCTTCTTTAAATTGTTCAAAATCAACAAAAATTTCGAAAACACGCTCTCGCTACGTGTCGCTGGTAACGGTACTGCTCATTCTTCGCAGTACTTCGCAAATTCATTTAAAATCTGCTTCGCAGATAGGAATTTGCTCACACTTGAATCACTTTCGCACGGTCTGTGCAGTAAATGCACAGACCTGATTGAAAAAAATTGCACCTGCCTTCTAAGTACCGACCGCTCCCCAGTGTCTTTCATGTCTTTTGTCAATTTTTCACAATTCAATTTAGGTTTTCGAGAGTTTCGCAATTATTTAATGTGTCACATTATAAACTTAGTTGCCATTTTTAGCTTTGTGTTTTGGCTAAAGCCATACGAAAAAAGCTGTAAAACTCAATGCGAATTTTACAGCTTCTATATAAATGTGTGCTGATTACAGAGATAAAAGTGTGCAGGATTTTTGAATAACATTATGTAGGGATATGCGAAGCAACCGTTCTTCCATTACTCCGCATATCTCAAAAAACTAATTGATGTAGTTAGCTGCTGCTCCCATATAAGCGATTGCTTCATCAGCTGTCAGATACTGACCTTCCATAACAAGGGAAAAATCTGAATTTGCAATTGCAACGGAACCGTCATCTGCTTCTACAAATACTGCTGAGAAATCATCACCTGTATAAACATCTGTTGTGCTGATCTCAGTCCAGTCAATGTTATCTTCATCTGTAACATTTGTTACATTAGAATCATCATATGCTCCACAAAGGACATCTCCCTGTCCATCCTGTGGAACGATCATTAATGAAACATAGCTATATCCATCCGGATCTCTAAAGAGTGTGATCACATACTCTGTATTATCATCATCCACTGCATATAATGCTGCATCAACAAGATCTGCTGTTACATCAAGAAGTGAAAATCCTTCTTCCTCTGTTGTGTCTGCTGCTTCTGCTGCATCTTCCACATCCACTGCATCCTCTTCTGTATCTGCTGCATCATCAGCTGCTGTGTCTGTTGTAGTTGTCTGCTGGTCATTGTCAGCTGGTGCTGCTGCATCTGATGAACCACCACATGCTGTAATATTAAGAGCCATTGCTCCAACAAGTAATGCTGTTAATAACTTTTTCTTCATTTGAATCTCCTCTTTCTACTATTCATATTTTTGATAAAAATAGAATTTTTTTGTAAATTTCCTGCCCACTTTTATTTCTGTAATCAGCTTATTTTTCATTTTAAAAATTATTTGTGCAATGCCTTATCTGGCATGGTTTCTTTTTCTTTTCGCAAAGATTCCTGCAAGTCCTGCGCATGAAACCATCAAAAGTGCTGTACAAAGTGCCATGCTGAAATCTTCGCCTGTCTTTGGAGATTTTGCACTCTGGTCAGCGTTTTCGGCTACCGTAAAGTTTGTTGCCGCTGTTCCATCTGTCCAGACAAGTTCAAAGGAATGGTTTCCTGCTGACAGACTCTTAAGGTATTCCGGTTTGAAGGTAATGATGGTAGATCCTTCTGTGACCGTATAGTTGACCGGGTCAACTGTAACTCCGTCCACCTTGACCTCACGGAATTTTGAAATCTCACCGCTTCCTCTGATTGCAAGGCTTCCATCTGTATTCTGTGTCCATGAACTGCCCGCTCCATCCAAAATATCATACGTTACCTGTGCCGGTGCCGAAGCTGCAGGAGCAGCTGTAGTTGATGCAGCCGGTGTTGATGTCGCCGGTGCTTGATCCGGTGTCGGGGTTGTTGCTTCCGGTGTAGGATTTGGATTTGGAGTTGGGGTTGGGGTTGGTGTTGGCTCCGGTGTCGGGGTTGGATTTGGATTCGGTGTTGGTGTAGCATCTTCTGTCACAGTCAATGTAACGCAATCTGACATGACATGACCGCCTCGATTGCTTACCATACACTGATATCGATATCCATTATATTCTTTACTAATTGCATTTAACGTATAACTTTCACTAGTTGCTCCAGCAATATCAACAAATCCTCGAATATCTTTTTTGTCAACCATCCACTGATAACTCAAATCTGCACCTGCTGCCTCTACAGTAAACGTTGCCGTTTCTCCGACTTTCACAGATACATGCTGTGGCTGTTTTGTGATTGACGGTGCTTCAACAGCTGGCTTTTTTTTCAATACAACTTTGCTATTTTCATCAATAGCTGTTTCGTAATCACTATTATCAGAAGAAAAACAGTTTACACTTACGGAATCACTTGTAATCGTAACCGGAGAATTTTCTGTTGGTTTTACTTTTGTAGTCACGCCTATCCTAGCTTCGCTTGTCAGTCCACTTGCGGACACCTGTTTGCCTTCCCAAAGATACAGATTATTATCTATTTCTTCAACTTTATTTTTAGTAATATTTACCGTACCTTTCATATTAAAAGATCCTTTTGATGCAAAATATACTCCTCCACCATCCGATGTCGATTTATTATCGGTTATTTCACCTCCGAACATATTAAAGCTGCCATCATTGTGGCAAAAAACTCCACCACCACAATCTTCGGAATTGTTACCAGAAATAACTCCACCATACATGTTGAATTCGCTACCATTATTATACACACCTCCGCCACCACAATTGTAGCCATAAGCTCCAGTGGATCCTATATTACCAGTAATTGTGCCACCGTACATGTTGAATTTACCCCAAGTACTATTAACACCTCCGCCATATGTACCAGTATTCCCAGAGATTGTTCCCTCATACATTTGAAAGGTTCCTCCATAATTATATATACCTCTGCCTGTTTTACTCTCGCCATGAGTAATTTTTCCGGCATTTTCCTGACAATCTGTAAGAATAAATGTTTTGTCTTCATTTATGACAATAGTGTCACTGTTACTTGCATCACAAGTAATACTATTTCCATTCAGACAAAGGTTTACATTATAATCACATGTCCATGTAGCCTTGAGAGTGACAGGCTTTGTCAGATAATAACTGCCATCCCGTGTTATCTCACTAAGATCAGTAATCCCTTTCCATTCAATTTCACTATGAGTATGAGTTCCAGCTGTCAGATTTCCTGTACCGCATATGCAATGCTTATGCTCAGGATTCTCCACAGCTGTCACGCCCGGCTCACTTTCCCCTTCAGCCTTCGCATGCACTGTTCCACCCGGTACTGTCGGAACAAGTCCTGCCACCATTCCGAATACCAGTAAACCGGAAAGTATTTTTGCAATTCCTTTACCCATTCTCTTTTTTCTTATCATGTGTACTCTCCTCTTGCTGTAGTTTCAAAATCCAAGATTTCATGTGGCATTCCATCCACAGGTCTAATATCGGAAGCTTATCTTAAGCTGCTCTTTTTTCTTCTTACAAACATTCCTGCAAGTCCTGCGCATGAAACCATCAGAAGTACTGTACAAAGTGCCATGCTGAAATCTTCGCCTGTCTTTGGAGATTTTGCACTCTGGTCAGTGTTTTCGGCTACCGTAAAGTTTGTTGCCGCTGTTCCATCTGTCCAGACAAGCTCAAAGGAATGATTTCCTGCTGACAGGCTCTTAAGGTATTCCGGTTTAAAGGTAATGATGGTAGATCCTTCTGTGACCGTATAGTTCACCGGATCAACCGTTACTCCGTCCACCTTGACCTCACGGAATTTTGAAATCTCACCGCTTCCTCGGATTGCAAGGCTTCCATCTGTATTCTGTGTCCATGAGCTGCCCGCTCCGTCTAAAATATCATATGTTACCTGAGCCGGTGCTGCAGCTGCCGAAGATGCCGGTGCCGTTGTAGTTGATGCTGCCGGTGCCGGATCCGGTGTCGTGGTTGTTGCTTCCGGTGTCGGATTTGGAGCCGGGGGTGTGGTTGGCTCCGGATTCGGATTCGGTGTCGGTTCCGGATTCTGGGCTGTATCTCCTGTCTCCTTAACTGCATAAATCATTCCATCTGAAGCTATCGTCTCAAGCCAGATTTTGCATTTGGATAAGTCAGCAATGCCAAAATATGTTCCATCAAATTCAATGTTTTTGTCAATTTTTTCAATAAAACAACCTTCCACCTCATCAGTCTTATATTGAATTATAATATACACATCATCCTGTGTAGTTCCTCTGTAAACATTAATTTTTTGGGTTTTAGCATCGTATGTTACAGTACCTATGTTCCTGTCTTTACCGTCCAAGCGAAGAATCATCCCCTCATACTGGGTTGTACCACTACTATTATGGGTTACTGCAGATGCAAAAAGGACATTTGACAAGTCCAGATTAGCGGCTGGTCTTACTTCTTTATTTTCTTTATTAATGACATGATATCCTATAACAGCAGGATCTTCGCTCTGTACTGCTGCAATCACATAATGTGGAGAAGGATAATTATCATATTCGTAAGGTGCACGAAGCCAGATAGCATTTTCACTTGAGCAATATTTTTTTCTTGATATTTTTTTGTCTGCACTTCCTACCAATACATATCCATTGTCACAGTAATCACTATTTAATACATATAATTTATCAGAATTTGTATAGGTCGTTTTATTCTTCGAATCTTTTGTTGTAATTTTTGTTTCCTGCATAAGTGCTTTCTCTGAGTCCGAGAAATAACCTGTGCCAATTGTCATCTTCTGCAATTCATTTCTTAATTTACTTGCCCCATAATGATTTGAATAGACATTTTGCAGGTTACTTTCTGTGTAGCTTCCATAACTTTTCTGATATGCCTTTTCATTATCATCTTCGCTAAATTCTATTCCCGTTGCCATCGGGCTTGCTGCAAAAATAATAGTATTATCTCCCTGTACGCCATTGTCTTTTCCTAAGATATACCAGCCCTGTGCTGTACCAGACGCATTTTTACCAAATAAAAGTTTTCCTACATTTGCATTCGTTCCATTTTCATCCGGCATAAACGCTGTCATTAACTGCTCTTTTGTCGCATATACTGCCACACCCGGCTCACTTACATCCGCAGCCTTCGCATGCACTGTTTGGCCCGGTACTGCCGGAACAAGTCCTGCTACCATTCCGAACACCAGTAAACCGGAAAGAATTTTTGCAATTCCTTTGCTCATTCCCTTTTTTCTTATCATGTGTACTCTCCTCTTGCTGTAGTTACAAAATCCAAGATTTCATGTGGCATTCCATCCACAGGTCTAATACCAAATGCTTATCTTAAGCTGCTCTTTTTTCTTCTTACAAGCATTCCTGCAAGTCCTGCGCATGAAACCATCAGAAGTGCTGTACAAAGTGCCATACTGAAATCTTCGCCTGTCTTTGGAGATTTTGCACTCTGGTCAGCGTTTTCGGCTACCGTAAAGTTTGTTGCCGCTGTTCCATCTGTCCAGACAAGTTCAAAGGAATGGTTTCCTGCTGACAGACTCTTAAGGTATTCCGGTTTGAAGGTAATGATGGTAGATCCTTCTGTGACCGTATAGTTGACCGGGTCAACTGTAACTCCGTCCACCTTGACCTCACGGAATTTTGAAATCTCACCGCTTCCTCTGATTGCAAGGCTTCCATCTGTATTCTGTGTCCACGAACTGCCCGCTCCATCTAAAATATCATACGTTACCTGTGCCGAAGCTGCTGGAGCAGCTGTAGTTGATGCAGCCGGTGTTGATGTCGCCGGTGCCGGATCCGGTGTCGGGGTTGTTGCTTCCGGTGTCGGATTTGGAGCCGGTGTTGGGGTTGGCTCTGGGGTTGGTGTCGGCGTTGGTTCTGGCTCCGGATTCGGTGTCGGTTCCGGATTTGGTTTTGGTGCTGGGGATGCACCTTTTAAATTCATTACAATATATCCTTCGGAATTAATAGCTGTTTCATATGCACTGTTCTCCGAAATGAAGTAATTTTCTGTTACTTTATCATTTGTAATGATCACCGGAGTGGTATCGGTTGGAACTGCTTCTGTATTTATGCGAATCTTTACACCTGCAGCCAGTCCCGATGCTGATACAAGTTTTTCAGACACAAGATACAGATTGGGTGCTGTGTTTCCAACTATATTCGGTGAACCGGATAATACTATATTACCATTACTGTATATACCACCGCCTTTGCCACGACCACTGTGATTTTTCTCAATCGTGCCGCCAGACATTATTAATGTGCCCTTATTATAAATACCTCCACCTTCATACCCTGCATTATTGCCGGAAATTACAGCACTGCCCGACAATTCAAAGCAGCCCTCATTATATACGCCGCCACCAGTACCTAAAGAGTTATCATTATTTGAAATAACGCCACCACACATGATAAAAGTCCCTTCATTATTTATGCCCCTGCCAGTTTTTCCCTTATTATGAGTAATTTCCCCGGCAATTTCCTGACAATCTGTAAGCGTAAACGTTCTACCAGGCATTACAAAAATCACATCCTGTTTAGCATTCATTGTAATCTTCTTACCGTTCAGACAGAGTACTACATTGTTCTGTGGTATCCAAGTCTCTGTCAAATTAACGTTATCCGTCAAATAGTAATAACCTGCGCTTAAATTGTTATCTAACGAATTTATGCCTGTCCATGTTGCTCCCTGCGGCAAAACAATTAAATGTGAACCGGTATGTTCCTCAGCCGTGGTTCCGCCGTTTTCTTCTGTCGCCTCAACTGCATAAATCATTCCACCTGATGTCGTCTCAAGCCAGATTTTGCATTTAGATAAGTCAACATCTTCGTAAGGCAACTTCACATCTTGGCTTCTTTCAATCGGACAACCATAGAGAGTTTCTTGACCACCCGATTTATATTGAACGATAAGATTTACCGTATCCGCCGTATTTCCTCTGTTGACCTTGATTTCTTTTGTTAAAGCATTATATGTTGCAGTACCTATTCCCTTATTTTTGCCATCCAAACGAAGCGTCATTGCTTCTTCTATCTTTCCGGACTTAACACTGACTGCCGATGCAAAAAGGACATTTGACAAGTTCAGATTGGTGGCTGGTCTGATTGCTTTTGTCTCATCAACATACTCATCCTTAACCTTCTGCTCCTCCGTTGATGTACAATTTGCCGCATAATCATACGAACCCCAATAAGAAGATTCATACGGAGAACGCAGCCAGAATTCATCTTCACTCCAATATACACTTCTTTGTAGCTGCACGCTGTTGTCACTTCCCGCTTTTAGTATGATAGCATCACGAACACCTTCAAGCGCATATAATTTATCTGTAGTGGTATAATCTTTCTTAGCCTTTGTATCTGTTGTAGCAACAGTTGTTGCCTGCATGAGTGTCTGCTCTGCATCTGAAAAATAGTCTTTATTACTCGCCATTCCCTGCAAAGTAACTCTTAAATTGCTCGCTCCATAATGGTTGGCAGCACATTCCTCTGCAGAATCACCGTCTGCATACGTTCCATAATCTTTCATGTACGCTTTATTTTTTTGTTCATTATTAAATTTGCCTGTTGCTATCGGGCTAGCTGCAAAAATAATAGTATTATCTCCCTGTACGCCCTTGTCTTTTCCTAAGATATACCAGCCCTGTGCTGTATCAGACGCATTTATACCAAATAAAAGTTTTCCAACATTTGCATTCGTTCCATTTTCATCCGGCGTAAACGCTGTCATTAACTGCTCTTTTGTCGCATATACTGTCACACCCGGCTCACTTACATCCGCAGCCTTCGCATGCACTGTTCCACCCGGTACTGCCGGAACAAGCCCTGCCACCATTCCGAATACAAGTAAACCAGAAAGTATTTTTGCAATGCCTTTGCTCATTCTCTTTTTTCTTATCATGTGTACTCTCCCTTGCATTTTTAGACCCTGTTTGTATTCACCCACAGATATTTTTATAAAACAGAATGAACATCAAATCTCTTTCTGATTCCAATATAAGCTAATGCTCCACAAGATAAAACGAGAAGTACAACACACCATCCTACGCTGTTATCTTCTGCTGTTTTTGGAGAAGATACTTCTGCATTTTCTGTTGTCTGGCTGCTCTGTACGCTCTCATCTGCCACCTGTGTCGCTGGTGTGACAGTTGTTGATGGCGTTACCTCTGTTGCCGGTGCAGAAGGTGTTGAAGGTGTCGGCTCCGATGGTGTTGGCGTTGGATTTTGTGTGGAAGCTGTCTGAACTGTAAAATTTGTAAAAGCTGTTCCTCCTGCTGAAACAATGCTTATCGTATGTGTTCCTGACGATAATGTACTTAAGTACTCCTGTTTCAATGTTACAATAATACTTCCTTCTCTTGTTGTGTAATTCTCAGGAGCAACCTCATTGCCATCCACTAATACCTTTTGGAAATTGCTATAAGCATCATTGGAACGGAAAGATATACCATCCTGTCCACCCTGCGTATAAGTTCCGTTTGCACCTTCGATGATCGTTGGAGTTTCCGGAGCTGGTGTCGGATCTGGCACTAGAGCATCGCCGTCAGGAACAGTTACCACAACGGTACTGCCCGCATTGTGGTTTTTATCCTCTTTCAATCTCACATTGTAGTCTCCTGCTATAAGTCCAGTAATCTCAGTGCCAGTGCAGGAATTCCATGTGCTGTCTCCAGATTTACAATATTCCATCGCTTCACTTACGCCTGCAATCTTACCATCTGCTGCTCCAAGTGAAGACGGTTTTATCGCAAATAAGGCAGAAGGTTTATTCTGATTAGCTTTTTTAATTTCCCACGTTGGTGTTTTGGCACCTTTAGTTCCATCTCTCCATGTTTTATCTCCTGCTGGTATAACAGATATCTCATAAGTCCCTGCATCAATTGCTGTAGTAATACCAGCAACAATTGTATAGTCTTCATTTGCTTCACAAGTATGTGCAGTTCCATCATACAGATAGGATTCTGTCTTTAAAAAACCATACTCCCTTACGGTCTGACCATATCTCGGCACATATACTTCCATTATTTCAGAAGGAAGCTGTGTCCAGTTGGTCTTATAACGCACTTCATAGGTTTGCCCTGCTTCAACCTCTTCGCTATAGTGATTCGTATCATCCCCCTTACTAGTTGTCCATGTTTCGGTTCCTTTCAAACGATACTCCATATTATTTTCAATAGCTACAATATATCCTTTTCCACCTTCTGATCTTGGTTCTTTGCCAGACACTGTATGGATAATCGGTTGTGGTTTCTTCTTAATTGCCATATCGGTTAAATCAATATCACAATTCGGCCGACCTGAAATTGTAAATGTTGGCGGATAATATACATCCGAACGGATTCCAATCCCGTATGTCTGATAATTATTATTGATTTCTTTGACAAAATCCCCATTTTCATGATAATCTTCATCAATTGTCAGAATAACATCTTCCATCTTTTGACCTTTTGCGACAGTCAACTTACCTGACTGAACATGCATGGTTCTTGGAATTGTAATTGTTACTGTTTCCGAATCTGCCGCCAATGATGTAACAGGAATAAATCCGACAACCATCATACAACTAAGTAAAAACACGACCAGTTTCTTTCTCAATATTTTTGTTTTCATAAGTGTTCCTCCTGCATTTGTTTATTTTTTCACAATATGTCGCATTACCATTTTTTTCATTTTATCACAGCGTTCACCCAAAACCCGGATTTTGGCGTGAGTTGTAACTATATGGCGTGAATTGTAAGATGTAGGCTTGCTTTGCATTTCCGAATTTTTTATAATGGATGTATCATAACTGTGAAACAAGGAGGACTGCACATGCTGCTTCAGATTTTAACTTATACACACCACTTAACGACGATGCTGTTTGGCATTTTTCTGTCCGCCTTTTTTCTCGGTGTAAAACAGAATAAGAAAAATGTCTGCATTCTTCTTGGCGGTGGAGCAGTATCCGGACTTTTCTTTCTGATCTGCAATACGGTATTCGGTTCGTTGTTCACGGAAGCCGTCTACCCGATTTTCGTGCATCTGCCGCTTTTTCTGCTGCTGGTGTTTTATTACCGTTTCCGCTGGCTGCCTTCCATAATCTCTATCATGACCGCCTATCTGTGCTGCCAGTTCAGCAACTGGGCAGGTATTTTTGCCTTATCCCTGAGCGGATTGGAATGGGTTTATTATCTGGTAAGGATTATCGTGACTGTTGCCGTTTTCGCTTTCTTAAGCCGGTATCTGTGCCAGACTACCGCACTGCTTTTTGCAAAATCTGACCGGGAGCTGTATATCCTCGGGGCAATGCCATTTGTCTATTATGTGTTTGATTACTCTACCACAAAGTTCTCCATGCTTCTTTACTCCGGAAATAAGGTGGTCGTGGAATTTCTCGCATTTGCCATGTGTATTTCCTATGTCATTTTCCTGTTCGTCTATTTTCAGGAATATGAGCTGAAAAACCGCGCTGAACAATACGGTCAGCTTACCAATATGCAGTTGAACTCCCTGCACTCGGAGATCGAGCAGGTCCGCAGCAGCGAACAGCGCATGAAGATCCTGCGGCACGACATGCGCCATCATCTTGCTGCCATCCAGACTTTTATCTCCCAGCAGGAACCGGAGCGCGCGCTTGATTATATTCAGGAGATCAATAAGCAATATGACGACACTGTCATCCACTCTTTCTGCAGAAATGAGCTGCTGAATTCGGTTCTTTCCATTTACCAGACACGGTTTGCGGAAAATCAGATCGTTTTTGACGTACAGATCCAGACTTCGCAGACACTCTGCTGCTCTGAGATGACTTTCTGTGCGATCCTTTCCAATCTTCTGGAAAATGCCATGCATGCGGTCACGAAGCTCCCTGAGGAAAAACGTATCGTGCATCTGAGCATTTTTGAAAAGGGAAACCACCTTCTGATCCTGCAGAAGAATCCGGCTTCAGAGACACCTGTTTTTTCAAACGGTATCCCGGTTACAACGGCAAAGAATCACGGTATCGGTGTCCAAAGCGTCATTTATTATGTTGAGAAGGAACATGGACAGTACCAGTTTTACATGGAAGGTGAGGACTTTGTAGTCCGCATTATTCTTTAAGTGAGGAATTTTATTATGGTAAAGATTGCGATTTGTGATGATGAAACTGAATTTTTGGATCTGCTTTCAGACAGTCTTGATTCCTGGTGCCGGGCGCACCAGCTGACACTGCAGCTCTACCGGTTCACAAACGGTGACGAACTGATCTCCGCACACAGGGCTTATGGCATGGATCTGATCCTGCTTGATATGATCATGCCCCTTTTAAGCGGCATGGATACCGCACGCGAACTGCGCCAGCATGACCCGCACGTTCCGATCATTTTTCTGACTTCCTCACCGGAATTTGCGCTGGAATCTTATGAAGTCCGCACTTTCTGGTATCTGTTGAAACCTCTTGACGAAGTGCGTTTCCATGCGGTCCTCGACAGCTGGTACGAAGTCCACAAGGCTTCCATGGCTCATTTCGCGGCAAGAACAGATTCCGGCTACCAGGCGATTTATTTTCAGGATGTCGAATATCTGGAAGCGCAGAATAAGAATGTGTTAGTCACATTGAAAGACGGCTCGGTGATCTCCATAAAAGAACCCTTTCACCAGTGTGAAACAATTTTCACAGTGGAAAAAGGGTTTTATAAATGCCACCGCAGCTATATTGCAGCGTTAAGCTGCGTGGAAAAGTTCGGTAAAACCTCTCTCTTCACAAAATCCGGCGCACAGATTCCGATTTCAAGAGACAATTACGCTAATTTTAAGGATGTTTATTTTTCCTATATGTTTCCGCAGGAATGATCCGGCTATTGGATCCCGAAGGACGCAAGCTTCATGTCCTCGTTGAACGCCAGTGTGTAATGCACCTCGATGTTTTTATATTCTGCGGTCACGTAAACGGCTGCGATATGCGCACCTCTCTGTATGATCTCCACATCCTGCATTGTTTCAATGGAAACAAAATCTCCCCAGTCTTCCGAGATCCGCGCCTTGCCCTCGTCCATGCGCTCTTTGTTCATGATCTCCTGCATGTCCGGGACAACAAGGCTTTGCAGGCTGTCAAAATCCTCTGCATTTAAAAGCCCTATGATTTTTTCCGCCTGTGCCTTCACTTCCTCTTCGCTGAACACTTCACTCTCTGCCAGCGCTTTGTTCTGCGGCTGTATCCAGTAAGTTGCAACGGATGCTGCCACAAGGATCACTGCGACAATGATGATGTTGCGGATGCGCTTTTTCTTCTGCTCCGGTGTCAGCACTTTTTTTGTTTTTATCTTACTCATTTTTCTCTCTGCACTTTCTTTTTTCTACATATTAGTCCCTGATCGCATCCAACGCATTCGAAATATCTGCGATCAGATCTTCCTTATCCTCTAAACCGAGACTTATCCGGATCAGCTCTGCCGGAACACCTGCCTCTTTCAGCTGTTCATCTGTCATCTGTCTGTGCGTGGAGGTCGCCGGATTCAGACAGCAGGTTCTTGCATCTGCCACATGTGTCTCGATCGCTCCAAGCTTTAAGTTCTGCATAAAAGCAGACGCAGCCTCCCTGCCGCCCTTTAATCCGAATGAAACGACACCGCATCCGCCGTGTGGCAGGTATTTTCTGGCACGTTCATAGTATTTGCTGGAAGGCAGGCCCGGATAGTTTACATAGGCTACCTTTGGATGTTTTTCCAGAAATTCTGCAACTGCCTGTCCGTTTTCCACATGCTTAGGCATACGCACGTGCAGCGACTCCAGTCCAAGGTTTAACAGGAATGCGTTCTGTGGCGACTGGATGCATCCAAGATCACGCATAAGCTGTGTTGTACATTTTGTGATGAATGCGCCCTCATTGCCAAATTTTTCTGCATAGGTCACGCCATGGTAGCTCTCATCCGGTGTACAAAGTCCCGGATATTTGTCTGCGTGTGCCATCCAGTCGAATTTTCCGCTGTCAACGATCGCACCGCCCACTGCCGCACCATGTCCATCCATGTATTTGGTGGTGGAGTGTGTCACAATATCCGCACCCCACTCAAATGGCCTGCAGTTGACCGGAGTTGGAAATGTATTGTCTATGATAAGAGGTACGCCGTGCGCATGTGCTGTTTTTGCAAAGAGCTCAATATCTAATACTGTCAATGCCGGATTGGCGATCGTCTCGCCAAACATCAGCTTTGTGTTCGGACGGAACGCAGCGTTTAACTCCTCCTCCGATGCGTCAGGAGACACGAAGGTTGCCGTGATCCCCATTTTGGCAAGCGTAACTGCAATGAGGTTGAAGGTTCCGCCGTAGATCGAGGATGATGCCACGATATGGTCTCCACTCTCACATATGTTGAATATGGCAAAAAAGTTCGCTGCCTGTCCGCTTGAGGTCAGCATTGCGGCTGTGCCGCCTTCCATTGCTGCGATCTTGGCTGCGACATGATCATTCGTCGGATTCTGCAGCCGTGTATAGAAATATCCGGATGCCTCAAGATCAAACAGTTTTCCCATGTCCTCACTGGTGCTGTATTTGAAAGTGGTAGACTGGATGATCGGAATCTGCCGCGGCTGTCCATTCTCCGGGGTATATCCTGCCTGTACACATTTTGTGCCTATTTTATAATCGTTCATTTCATTTTCCATGCCTTTCCGCAATCTGCCCTTCGTATCCGGCAGTCACATTATTATCAAACTGACCTGCGCCATGACCTCTGCTGCAGATCATCAGTATTATTACTGTAGCATTATAAGCGCCGTTTTTCAAGAATTGTTTTTCCTGTCTGCCCGGAAGTAAAACACTTGCAGAAGTATGTTATTTTCGATAGTATATAAGTATCAGATGTACGGATACAGGTTGAGTCAGAACAGGTAGTTGTCTGATCGATCCTGAAGATAAAAGGAGGCATCCTCATGACCGAACAGGAGATCAAGGATATTTTACAACAACAGAACCACTTTTTTTCCAGTGGCAAAACGATTCAGGCGGAATTCCGTCTGAAACAGTTAGAAAGTTTGAAAGAGGCTATGATCCGCCATGAAGCCGACCTCGCTGCGGCATTGAAGGCGGATCTTGGAAAGAGCCGGATGGAGAGCTATATGTGTGAGATCGGGCTGACGCTGTCAGAGCTTACCTGGATGCAGAAGCATCTCCGCAGCCTTATGCGCAGCAAACGTGTTTCCACCCCGGTCGCCCAGTTTGCAGCAAAGAGCTTCCGCTCCCCTTCCCCTTACGGAACCGTGCTGATCATGAGCCCATGGAATTACCCGGTGTTACTGACACTCGATCCGCTGATCGATGCCATAGCAGCCGGGAATACTGCGGTCGTAAAACCAAGCGCCTACGCCCCTTGCACGTTCGATGTCATGAAAACCATGATCGAAGAATGTTTTCCGGCACATTATGTTGCAGTGGTCGATGGCGGCCGCGCAGAAAATCAGGCATTGTTACAGCAGCGTTTTGACATGATCTTTTTCACCGGCGGAAAGACTGTCGGACGGGAGGTACTCCGCCATGCGGCTGAATATTTAACTCCTGTCACATTAGAGCTTGGCGGAAAGAGCCCATGTATCGTTGACTCCACCGCTAAGATCCGGCTTGCCGCAAAGCGTATTGTCTTCGGCAAGTATTTAAACTGCGGACAGACCTGTGTTGCGCCGGATTATATTCTCTGTGACAAGCGCATCCGCGATGAGCTTATCACTGCGATTTTAGCTGAGATTGAAAAGCAGTTTGGGAAAGAACCTCTGAAAAATCCGAATTATGGAAAGATCATCAACGAAAAGCATTTTGAACGCATTCTCGGACTGATCAATGGGGAAAAGCTTGTATACGGAGGACAGTCAGAGCCTGAATCGCTCCGCATTGCGCCTACCGTTCTGAATAATATTACGTGGGACGACGCTGTGATGGGCGAAGAGATCTTCGGTCCTCTGCTTCCGATCCTCACCTTCGACACATTAAACGAGGCGCTTGATACCGTGGAATCCCACCCTCATCCGCTTGCGCTTTATTTTTTCAGTGAGGACAAGGCTGCACAGAAGAAGGTCTTAGATACCTGCCGTTTTGGCGGCGGCTGTATCAATGACACGATCATTCATCTTGCAACGAGCGATATGCCATTCGGCGGTGTCGGTGAGAGCGGCATGGGCAGCTACCACGGCAGGGTTGGTTTTGAAACCTTCAGCCATTACCGCAGTATTGTCGATAAGAAAACGTGGATGGATCTGCCGATCCGGTATCAGAAATATACCGGATTGAAAGAAAAGATGATGCGGATGTTTTTGAAATAAGGGGAGATTATTGATAAAACTGTAATGCAAGTTCATTATAATGCAATATGTCTTCCACTTCTGCAAGCCGTGTCCGGATTTTTTCTGACGCCGGCTGTTTTTCAAGATTCTCCTTGATATCTGTGTATATGAGCTTTTCTTTTTCAAGAAAAGTTTTCAACACAGGATGGCGGTTTTGCAGGAGTAATCCACCATAGAGATCTGAAAGTTTCAACACTTCCACATTTTCTCCTGTGGCTAGATCTAATTCTGCTACACTGGATTTTTCCAAAACCTTCTGCACATTTTTTTCCTGATACTGCACTTTCATCATCGGATAGAATTTTCCATCTTCATACACCATGTCCTCTGCAAGAATGGTATATCCTTTTTCTCTTAAAAACTCACGGACGCGCTCTATCTCGGACTGCGGCTGCAGGATGAGTTCTTTTGCAGACTGACAGACTTTTTCCCCGTCTTTTAAAATATGCATGACAAGTCCGCCTCCCATACCGGCGATGAGGACAGCTTCCACCTCGCCGGGTTTCAAAGCTGCCACACCGTCTGAGAGACGTGTCTGTATGTATGCCTGCAATCCATATAAAGCAATATGTTCTTTTGCCCGCTCTAACGGTCCTTCATTGATATCCATGGCAATTGCAGCTGGAATTTTCTTCTGCTGTAACAGATAGATTGGAATATATCCGTGATCTGTTCCAACATCTGCCAGTGTATATCCCTGTGTGACAAGAGCTGCGGCTGTCATTAAACGATTTGAAATCTTTACCATTTTACTCTAAGTAATCCTTTAATTTGCGGCTTCTGCTTGGATGACGAAGTTTGCGGAGCGCTTTTGCTTCGATCTGACGGATACGCTCACGTGTTACATTGAACTCTTTTCCAACTTCTTCCAGTGTTCTTGCACGGCCGTCCTCCAGACCAAAACGGAGTGTCAGAACTTTCTGCTCTCTCTCGGTCAGTGTTCCAAGTACTTCCTCCAACTGCTCTTTCAAAAGGGTAAATGCGGCTGCATCGGCCGGAACAGGTACGTTATCATCCTGAATAAAATCTCCAAGATGGCTGTCCTCCTCCTCACCGATCGGTGTCTCTAAGGAAACCGGCTCCTGCGAAATCTTTAAGATCTCACGCACACGCTCTACCGGCATATTCATCTCTGCTGCAATCTCTTCCGGACTTGGCTCACGTCCTAACTCCTGAAGTAACTGTCTGGAAACACGGATCAGTTTATTGATCGTCTCAACCATATGGACAGGAATACGGATCGTTCTCGCCTGATCTGCGATTGCTCTTGTGATTGCCTGACGGATCCACCATGTTGCATAGGTAGAGAATTTATATCCCTTGCGGTAGTCGAATTTTTCCACGGCTTTGATCAGACCAAGGTTACCTTCCTGGATCAGATCGAGGAACAGCATACCGCGTCCCACATATCTTTTTGCAATGGAAACAACCAGACGCAGGTTTGCCTCTGCAAGACGTTTCTTTGCCTCATCACCCGCATCAAGATCCTTCTGTAAATTCTTGATTTCTTCTTTGATCTCTGCAAGTTCTTCCTCTGTTGCATTCTCTTCTCTGCTCTTTAAGATTGCGATCTTTTCCTTCGCCACAGCACCGGCTTCCATATTTTTTGCCAGCTCGATCTCTTCCTCTGCACTTAAAAGAGGTACTTTACCGATCTCCTTCAAATACATACGGACCGGATCTTCAATGGACACGCCATCCGGCACGGAAAGGTCGATTTTTTCCACTTCGATCTCGTCTTCATCATCTACATCGAGTAAAATTTCATCATCAGAATCATCATCTGTGATCCGAAGTACATCGATATTGTTTGCTTCCAGAAAATCAAGAATTTTATCAAACTGCTCTGCTTCTAACTGCATGTCCGCAAAGAAGTCGCTGATCTCCTGGTATTCCAACATGTTCTTTTTCTTTTTGGCCAAGGCTAACAGATCTTTTAACTTCTGCTGAAACTTTTCTTTTGCAGCTTCATCCATCACTGCTGCTTCTTTTTTGGTTTCCTTTACCTCGTTTTCTGTCTTTTTTGCCATTTTGTTTCATCCTCTCAAGTTTTCTACTATTTTGTCCCTAATCAATGGAAATATGCAATTTCTCCAATTCTTCCAGGTCACGTTTATCTGTTACTAGCTGCATCAGACCAGCCATATCTGTCGGTGCCAAATGCCCGGACCGATACTTGATACTGTTTTGTTTGATGCGGATAATGGTCTCTTTCAATGCCTTCTCCCGGTCTTCTTTTGACTCGACCTCATGGATTCTTGCATTGAAAAGCGCCGCAATCTCTTTCTGTGCCTCCTCATCTGGAAACATGCTGACGATCTTCGCCGGGTTTGCTTCTCCGCTCTCCTCAAACTGCTGGAATAATACTTCAGCTACCTTATGATATATCTCCTCCGTAAAATCCTTCGGTGCGATATATTTTTTTATCTTATGATATAATCCGGTATTCTCTATGAGCCATGTCAAAAGAAGTTTCTGGGATTGCTTCATCCCATCTTCTTTTTTGATTCCTCTGGCGGAGGCGTTTTTCTCATTGATACCGGTTTTTAACTGGGTTGGTTGTTTTTGGATGCCTTCCATCTGCATTCCGTATTTACCGACAAGCCGCTGTAAATCCTGCGTTGGCAGCATATATTTTTCCGCGACTGCCTGAATGTAAATATCACGCTCGATTTTTTCTGTGAAGGAGCATAGTTTCTTTGCCACTTCATGATAAAAGGCTGACTTGCTCTCCGGATCTTTCATGTCGTACTGCTGCTCTAAAATGCGTATCTCAAACATAAAGCTGTTCTCTGCATGATCGATACGATCCTGATACGCCTCTGCTCCCAAAGCCTTGATAAATTCATCCGGATCTTTGTGCGGACGCATATTAATTACCTTTGTCGTAATCCCTACTTCCTTTAAAATTGGAATCGCCCGGAGTGCAGCTTTCACCCCTGCGCCGTCACTGTCATAGGTTAAATACACTTCTTTGGTGTACCTTTTTAACAGATTCGCATGTCCTGCCGTCAGCGCAGTTCCAAGTGATGCCACCGCATTGTCAAATCCTGCCTGATGCAGCGCGATCACATCCATATATCCTTCACACAATAAAAACTGTGGTTTCTTTGTGGTCCTTGCAAAATTAAGTCCATACAGATTCCGGCTCTTATCAAAAATCGGTGTTTCCGGTGAGTTTAAATACTTCGGCTCTCCATCGCCCATCACCCTGCCACCGAAACCGATGACTTTGTTGTGGACATCCATAATCGGAAACATGGCACGGTTCCAGAATTTGTCATAGCCGCCGCGTCTCTCATCGATTGTCACAAGCCCCGACTCTTTTAAGATCTCATCCTCATACCCTTTGGAACGGAGATACCGGTATAAGTCATCACTGTACTGATCCGAATATCCCAGACCAAACTTTTTCATGGTCTCCTCAGACAATTCTCTTTTCTGGAAATAAGCGAGTGCATGTTTTCCACGGTCATTCCGCAATAATGTATAAAAATATCTGGCTGCCTCTTTGTTGATCTCCAACAGCCGCTGTTTTTTATCTGCCTCTCTCTTCTGTGCGGCAGAATATTCCTGCTTGGGCAGGGCAACACCCGCCCGGTCTGCCAGCGCTTCCATTGCCTCCCCGAAGGTAAAGTTTTCATACTGCATCATGAACGTGAAAACATTCCCTCCGGCTCCACAGCCGAAGCAGTAGTACATTTGTTTATTCGGAGAAACAGAAAATGATCCTGTTTTCTCATTATGAAAAGGACACAGTCCAAAATAGGTGCTTCCCTTTTTCGTCAGATGCACATACTGTCCGATCACATCCACGATATCATTTCTGGAACGCACTTCTTCAATTATATCATCCGAAAAATATGGCATACTGCGTGTCCTCCTTTCCTATTAATATCCGTCTACCTGCCAGGCCTGCGCACGCCGCAGGCTATATTGGCTTAGTAACCATCCACTTGCCAGGCCTGCGGCAGGAAGTATTCGCTGAATTTGGTGATGGCATATTGGTCGGTCATACCTGCGATGTAATCGCAGATCACACGTTCCGTCTTTTCCCCTTCATCAAGCATTGCGAGGTATTTTTCCGGCAGGAACTCGATGTGGTCTTTGTAGAATCCAAAGAGCTGCCGGATCATTGCCTTAGCCTTCACTTCCTCACCCTTGGCAATTGGATTTGTGTATACATGATCGAACATAAAATGGCGCAGCTCAAACATGGCTTCCTGAATATCTGCTGACATCCGGATGTCATCCTGATCCATGCTGTTCATGATCACGTTATGTATGAGTGTATTTAAGCGCTGTTTTGTTGTAAAACCAAGTGTTTTACGGATTTCTGACGGAATATCATCCTCCGTCAGGATCTCTGCACGGATCGCATCATCCACGTCATGATAAACATAGGCAATTTTATCTGATAAGCGGACAACTTTTCCCTCTAAAGTATGTGGCATGGACTTGGACTGATGATTTAAAATGCCATCCCGCACTTCCCATGTCAGGTTTAAGCCCATGCCGTTTTTCTCAAGTTTTTCCACGATACGGACACTCTGCTCGTTGTGCCGGAATCCGTCTTCACAGATTTCGTTTAACACATACTCTCCGGCATGGCCAAACGGCGTATGCCCCATATCGTGTCCCAGTGCAATTGCTTCCACCAAATCTTCATTCAGACGCAGTGCTTTTGCAATCGTTCTCGCATTCTGCGATACCTCTAAGGTATGGGAAAGTCTTGTCCTATAGTGATCTCCCTTCGGTGTCAGAAAAACCTGTGTCTTATTCTTCAACCGCCGGAATGCCTTACAATGCAGTATTCTGTCCCTGTCTCGCTGAAAAACAGGCCGGACATCGCACTGTTCTTCCTCGCGTTCCCTGCCTTTCGTGTTCACACTGAGCGTTGCATAAGGACTTAATGTTTCCCGCTCCATTTTTTCAAGTTCTTCCCGTATTGTCATATGTATCACCTCTCTGATATCTGACAGTCTCTCCCGAAGCACCATATAAAAAATCGTTTCAATAAAATCTCCATATTTTTATTATTCGGCAGGATTTTTCAATTTCCTTTATTTTTTATAAAATTCATACAATTTTTTTATTTCAGATAATTCATGGCATCTAAAAGATTGCTCACACCGACCAGCCTGATACCTTTTACTTCTGTCATGGATTTTCTGCAGACTTCCGGTAGAATACAGACCTCAAAGCCAAGTTTTTTTGCCTCCTGCACCCGCTGTTCTGCCATATTTACCGCGCGGACCTCACCGCTTAATCCGACCTCGCCAAAACAGATGGTTTTCTCATCGATCGGTTTGTCCTTGTAACTTGAGATCAATGCAAGAACAATGCCAAGGTCGATTGCTGGCTCATTCATTTTGATTCCTCCTGCGATATTCACATAGGCATCACAGTCACCCAGCTTTAAGCCCAGTCTTTTTTCCAGAACTGCCATCAGAAGATTGACGCGGTTAAAATCCGTTCCTGCCGCTGTCCTTCGCGGAATCCCAAAATTACTGTGACATACAAGTGCCTGCACCTCCAAAAGGATTGGTCTAGTCCCTTCCATGGAACATGCCACAACAGAGCCGGACGCTCCCTCCGGCTTGCCGCTCAACATGTATTCAGACGGATTTTCCACTTCCACAAGTCCGTCCTGCCGCATCTCAAATACACCGATCTCATTTGTGGAGCCAAAACGGTTTTTTACACCTCTTAAAATACGGTAAGCCGCATGCCTGTCTCCCTCAAAATAAAGCACGGTGTCTACCATGTGTTCTAACACCCTCGGTCCTGCCACCACTCCCTCTTTCGTCACATGTCCCACAATGAAAATGGAGATTCCCATTCCCTTTGCGATCTGCATCAAAACACCTGTGGACTCGCGCACCTGTGATACACTGCCCGGTGCCGAGGAAACCTCTTCGTTAAACATCGTCTGGATGGAATCGATTACAACGATCTGCGGTTTTTCCCGGTCAATGACTGCCTTTATGGTGTCAAGATTTGTCTCACACAGCAGTTTCAGACTGTCCCCGAAATTTCCGATACGCTCTGCACGGATCTTGATCTGCTGCAAAGATTCCTCCCCGGAAATATAGAGCACTTTTATGTTATGCTCCGACAGATTCCTGCACACCTGAAGCAGCAATGTGGATTTTCCGATTCCTGGATCGCCTCCCACTAACACCATGGAACCCTGCACAATACCTCCGCCAAGTACACGGTCTAATTCTTTCATATCGGTTGACACACGTTTGTCATAGGTCATCTCGATCTGGGACAGTGGCAGTACCTTTGCCTCTGACGCTGTTGCTTTCTGCTTTGCCAGTGTGCCCGCACTCTTTTTGTCCACCACTTCTTCTACAAATGTATTCCATTCCTTACATCCCGGACACTGCCCCATCCATTTGGACGATTCGTATCCGCAGGACTGGCAGAAAAAAATACTTGTTTTTCCTTTTGCCATAAAACCTTCCTTTATTGACAGCAAAAGGAGTTGCCGTTTCTGACAACCCCTTATCATTTCTTAGCATTTCTGAATCTGAACTTCTACCGGTTTCTCTCCAAGTTCCACACTGACGGTTAACTTGCCACCGAGATTTGTTTTCATCTTACCTGCGCTTGCTCCGTCCACTGTAATTTCATACTCAGTCTCTTCTTCTAACTCTAGTGTGATCTGAGCATCTTCCGGTCCTTCCACGGAAAAAGAAATTCCTGTGTCCGTTGCATTCAAATGATATGCCGCTGTTCCCGGTACGGATTCATAAACAAACATACCATTACGCTCCAGCTTTGTGATGTCTTTGTAAGTTTTTACCTTATAAAGATCTCCCTGATGCCCGAAGTTATCAAGCTTTGCCTTTGCATCCAGAGTGTAATCTCCAAAACTGATCGTTCCATCTGCTTCTGAACGAATTAATTCACTAATAGCGCTCATCTTTTCCTCCTGTGGTACAGTCCTTCTCTGCCTGCTGCACCGTAAAAATTTTGTAAAATCATTATAGCTCAACTACATTTCGATTGCCAGCATTTTCATCATTTTTAAGGATTTTTTTATTTTTGTGTTACTGTTCCTTTACTTCAAAAACAACTGCATTCTTTTTCGTAGTGACGATCACTTCATCACCCTTTTTCACCTTGCCGTCTAAGATTTCTTCTGCAAGCTGATCCTCGATCTCATTCTGGATTTTGCGGCGGAGTGGTCTTGCTCCATATTTCGGTTCGTATGCTTTTTCCACAATATAATTTTTCACGCTGTCACGCACATGAAGTGTGATATCCATCTGGCTCTTACAACGGTCTGTCAGATCTTTCAACATTAATGTGACGATCTGTTTCATATCATTTTTGTTCAGTGAACGGAATACGATGGTCTCATCAATACGGTTTAAGAACTCCGGTTTGAAAATCCTGCGCACTTCCTCCATCACACTGTTTTTCATGCGCTCGTAATTCTGCTTTTCATCATCCGAAGATGCAAAACCAAGTTTTTTCGGTTCCACAATGGACTGTGCTCCTGCATTTGATGTCATGATAATGATCGTATTTTTAAAGTCCACCTTGCGTCCCTGGGAATCCGTGATATGTCCATCGTCTAACACCTGGAGTAAAATATTAAATACATCCGGATGCGCTTTTTCGATCTCGTCAAACAAAATCACGGAATACGGATTCCTGCGCACTTTCTCGCTGAGCTGACCGCCGTCCTCATGTCCGACATATCCCGGCGGGGAACCGATCATTTTAGAAACACTGTGTTTCTCCATGTACTCCGACATATCAACACGTATCATCGCCTGTTCATTGCCGAAAACAGCCTCCGCCAGTGCCTTGGAAATCTCCGTTTTACCTACGCCTGTAGGTCCTAAGAACAGGAACGAACCGATTGGTCTTCTCGGATCTTTTAAACCGACACGTCCACGTCTCACCGCTTTTGCCACAGCCGTCACAGCTTCTTCCTGACCAACGACACGTTTGTGCAGCGTTGCCTCTAATTTTTTCAGGCGGGCTGCCTCGCCTTCTGCCAGTTTCTTCACCGGAATTTTTGTCCAGCCGGAAACAACATCTGCCACATCATCCTCTGTGACAGACAGATTCTTTCTGCGGATCTCACGCTGCGCTTTTTTTGTCTGCTTCTCAAGCTCTGCTTCCAATGCTTCCTTTTCTTCCTTGCACTGTTTTGCAAGCGCAATATCGGAATTGCTCAGAGCATCCTCTAACTGTAATTCTTTTTCTGTGATCTGATTTCTCAATTCCGCAAGTTTCTCTGTATGGTTAGACACGCCAAACCGCACTCTTGCTGCTGCTTCATCCATCAGATCAATTGCCTTATCCGGCAAAAAACGGTCATTGATATAGCGCGCTGACAGGCGGACTGCCGCCTCGACTGCCTCATCCGTGATCTTTACATGATGATGTGCTTCGTATTTACCGCGAAGCCCTTTCAAAATTGTAACTGTCTGTTCCTCGCCCGGTTCCTCCACCGTCACAGGCTGGAATCTTCGCTCTAGTGCAGCATCTTTTTCTACATATTTGCGGTATTCTGTGATTGTCGTTGCTCCCATGATCTGAATCTCACCACGGGCAAGTGCAGGTTTTAAAATATTAGAGGCATCGATCGCGCCCTCTGCGCCACCGGCACCGATGATTGTGTGAAGCTCATCGATAAACAGCAAAACATTTCCTGCTTTTGTCACTTCCTGAATCACTTTTTTGATACGCTCTTCAAATTCTCCACGGTATTTTGAACCAGCCACAATACCGGATAGGTCTAAAGATACCACTCTTTTTCCCTGAACAGAGTCCGGTACAAGGCCGGATACGATACGCTCTGCGATCCCTTCCACGATAGCCGTTTTACCAACTCCCGGTTCTCCGATCAGACATGGATTGTTCTTCGTTCTTCTGCTTAGAATCTGAATCACTCTCTGGATTTCTTCCTCACGTCCAACCACCGGATCCAGTGCTCCTTCCGTTGCAAGCTGTGTCAGATCTCTGGAATACTGATCCAGCGTCGGGGTTCCCTCATTATTTTTCTTTTTTCCCGGACGGCCATTCTGAAATTCTTCGCGGTAAAGATTTGCATCTTCCCCCATCGCAATGAGAGTGTCCACAAAGACTTTCTGCATATTGACGGACAGCGTTGTCAGTAATCTGGATGCAACACAGTCTGTCTCTTTGATCATGGCAATCAGAATATGTTCTGTTCCAATGGCATCTGCATGGAATCTGACTGCCTCCTTCTCTGCATTCTCAAGAACTTTTGCTGCTCTCGGTGAATAACCATCTGATTCTGCTACTGCTGTTCCCTCTGCCGGAGCGATCAATTCTTTGATCAGATCTACAATTTTATCTAACTCTACACCATTCTCATTCAGAATTTTTGCCGCTACTCCTGAATTTTCCTTCAATAGCCCAATCAGTAAGTGCTCGGTTCCGATATAATTATGATGTAATGATTTTGACATTTTGCCGGCGATATCAATCGCTTTTTTGGCTTTTACAGTGTATGGTAATTGCATGTTGTCTCCTCACATTATTTATTAGGTGATTGCAAACTCTCCTTAATCTATCTCAAATTGTTCAAAATCAACAAAATTTTCGAAAACACGCTTCCGCTACGTGTCACTCGCAGCGGTACTGCTCATTCTTCGCAGTACTTCGCAAATTCATATAAAATCTGCTTCGCAGATAGGAATTTGCTCACTCTTGAATCATCTTCGCACGGTCTGTGCAGTAAATGCACAGACCTGATAAAAAATGTCGCACCTGCCTTCTAAGTACCGGCGGTTCCCCAGTGTTTTCTCAAGCTTTTGTTGATTTTTCACAATTTAATTTACGTTATGAATGAGTTTCGCAATTATCTACATTCTATTTTATATTATAAATCATTTAGGTCGAAAACTTCCATTCCTTTTTCATTTTTTTGTGGCACATCTATTTTTTCATTTTCTATAGGTGATTTTTTCTCGGACATTTCTTCTGTCACTGGTTTCTTAGACGGGGATGGAATTTCATCCTCATAATCATTCCATTCGCGGTAAGCCCTGTTGATTGGATGTTCTTCCTCGATGTACTCTTCCTCGTCATCGAAATAATCGTCCTCATCCTCATTTTTTTCTTTTTTTCGGAATCCATGGAATTTTCCCAAGAAAGGTTTTTTCTCGGTTTCTGTCTCTTCGTTTGCTTCGTCGTCCTCGTTCTCTGGCTCGTCAAGCTCCGGATCGTTGTCCTCTGAGAGTTCGTCTTTTCCTTTTTTCTTTCTGCCAAAGAGCATGATATTCAGCATGATCACAACTGCGATTGCCAATACAAAAATAAGCACAGCGATCATGTTTCTGGAAAAGGATTTTGCATCTTTATATTTCTTTGAGAGTTCATCATACTCGCTCTGCAATGCTGCAAGATCATCCGAAGAAGAATCCGCTGTCTCTGTAATATTTCCGTTCACACGCTGGTAAGTGCCTTCTGCTGCATCATACTGATACCAGCCTTCGGTTCCATCCTGATTTACCCCATAAAAGATATAGAAATCAGACGCTTCCTCTCCATCCTCTGCCGGAAGCTGGTAAGCGGTCATCACAGTATTTTCCGGCATTTGCAGGGACACCTGCACATAACTCTCCGGCAGTACCGAATCAAGCGGCGCCAGAAGTGGGATAGCATAACTGCTCTCCCCTGCTGTAAACTTCATAAAATCATAGACAACATCCCTGGTCTCATCATAAATAAAAAATCTGCCGGTCGTTGCGTCCACATTGTCTGTTTCCAGATAGATCAGAGAGATCGTTCCCTTGTTGAATGTCAGACCTCTGCATTCCGCTCCCCGGAAATTAACCGTTGCTTCTGTAAAATCAGCCGGAATCTGTTCCTCTGTAAAATTGTCTGCGATATGGTAGGTTGTGTTATTGATCACAACGTCTGCCGCCGGCACCGGAGTTTCCGTTGCATCCACTTCCTCGGTGTCTTCTGGAGTCTCGCTGTCACCATTTCCGTCGTCTCCGTTTTCACCGCCTGTAGTTGTCGTCTCACTTCCGGTGGTTCCTGCAGCCTGTCTTGTCACAGTGATTTTATAAGTAGCTGTTGTGCCATTTTCTGCTTTTACGACTATCTTAACAACGTTTGCCCCAACTGCAAGATTCGTATTTCCAGTCACAGACTCAATCGTTGCCTTTTCATTGACCGGTGTTGCACTCACTGCAATACTTGTCACGGAATTATCAACCGTTGCCGTGTACTTTGTGGTGCTTCCCTTAAAAGCCGGAGACAATGTTCCCGGTGAAATCGTCAGTGCCTTTAAGGAATTATCTGCGGATAAAGCTGCCGTATTCGTATTGCTTCCAGTATTGTTGTTACTTCCTGTTCCAGAACTGCTTCCATTTCCCGCATTTCCATTGCTGCCGGAGCTTCCGTTGTTACCGGCACTGCTGTTATTTCCTGTATCGCTGCCTGCTGCTTCGTTTTTGACCGTTACAGAAGTGCTGCTGCCTGCCATGGAATCCAATTCTTCTTCGGTACCGTAAATAACACCATCCGTAGCAGAAAGCGAAATAGAAGCTTTTCCCGCACTGATTGCTTTTAATGTCACACTGAAGCTGTCACTCGCTACCGAAATACTTCCGCCGCCACCGCCATAAGTTGCATTACAGCTCACAAACTCCAGAATGCCGGCATCATAGGTCAAAACCATATTGGCATATGCACTGTCCCCGGATGCACTTAATGCTTTTGCCGTTACCGTCACAGTCTGTCCGATATTCAGGGAACCGGCAGACACAGCGATCGTTGTTTTTCCGGAAGCCGCCTTGGCATGCATCTGCGGTGTCATAAGGCAGATGCATAATGTTAACAGTGTAATGATCACACCTAATTTCTTTTTCATTTTACTCTCCATTCTTATGTGTGAAAATTGTATTTTCTCACTAAAATAACTCTTTCTATCCACACAGCCCTATTACTGTTCAATCTGTGCTGCATTTATAATATGTTTCTGCAAAAGCACAAGGTCTTTTACGGAAACTTTTCCATCTCTGCTTATATCCGCAGCCGCTGCATACGCACCGGAAAGCTGTGATGTTCCAAGAATCTGTTTCTGCATCATGACCAGATCGACCACAGAGATTTTTCCATCTCCATTGATGTCACCGTAAATGACAACGTCATACTGCTTCACCAGTGTTCCATTTGCATATACTGCAATTTTATTACCTGTTCCGACTGCACCGGTATTTTCTGTGCCATCTGCTTTCAGCACTTTGACCGTGCCGCTTCCCGCTGAGATATTGGCAAGTACAGAAGAAGCGCCTGTTCCCGGTGTAATACCTGTGATCACGGTATCTCCCAGTTTATAGGAGGTAGAAACGGATACGCCGTCCGCAACCGTTGTTCCACCACTTTCCGGTGTCTGGGTATTGTCTGCTGCCGGCTGCTGTCTTACCACATTGATCGTGTAGGTTTTTGCCGAACCGCTCTGTGACACACAAGTTACGTTGATCGCATTATTTCCATAATTCAATGCATAAGTTCCCGCTCCGGAAACTCCCGCTTTCGGTGCAACTGCCGAAGCACCTACATTGATCGAGCTTACCTCGGTTCCAACGATCACGGAATAATCGGTTACTGCTCCCTGGAAAGACGGTGTCAGTCCATATCCGCTTACGCTGAGAGAAGAGAGCCAGTTATTCGGATTACCACTGTCTGAAAACGTCACTGCTGACTCCGGCATATTGCTATACACCGGAATACGAAATATAAATCCCTGTGATTTATCCGCATAAGCCGTACTCATTGTTTTTCCTTCTGACATTGCCGCCTGCACATTTGTCATGTACTGATGTGAGTATATGCTGTTCATATTCACCACATTAAATTTCTGGAAATATAAGGTGTTCTGCCCTTTTTTCACATAATTATTTCCAACGATACCAGCTCCACCATTAATTGATTTATAAATAGAATTCCAGTCGTTATTTTTCGCATAAATCAATCCGTTGACCGTCGCAGACGCAGACGATGTCGTATATGCTCCGATATTAAAGTAATTGTAATATCCATTATAGCCAGAGTAATTGCCAGAGATCAAAGGACTTGTCCCCTTATTTCCCTGCTCCTGCTTACATCTTGCAGCCAGATGATAAGGACTGACACTCAAGTTCTGTCCCACTTCCATGAAAGTATCTGCATAGCTTCGCGATGCTCCGTCTGTATCGCTATAGTTTCCACTCATGAAACTGCCTGACAGAATATTTCCAACTCCTGTCACGTTCTGATATGGCGCATATTCTAACGTTTCAAACTGAAAAATATACGTGTCATTCAGGTAATTTCTCGGATCCATGCAATATGCTATGTAATTGGAGGAGGCACTTACCCAGCCTGCTCCGTCATAACCATACCATTTGTTGGTCGCCCAGTCATAAGCCCCCGTCTCCGTTGACTTTCTCGCATCATTGGAAGAACTCTGCACCAGATTCCTTCCGACAACACTCTCATTTGCAATGACGGTATTCCAGTCTAGTCCTGTCTGTACCGGAACGAACTGCCAGTCTGGATACTTCTGGTGCAATGCCAGAAGTGAGTTACAATAGCTGTCCGGAAATCCTGCTGATTTTAACGATGCAACATATTCTTCATCCGTCACCGTTGTGGTGTCTCCCTGCGATCCATCCGCAGAAGTCTGTCCGGTTACTGCCAGATAGGTTCCGCAGATCCAACCTGCATAATCCACACCATTCTTATTAAATGTCACATTGTACCACACAGTTCCATTTGTGGTTGTCTGTCCGAGTACATTGACTGTCTGATCTCTTTTTACCGTCGTGACCGGAGAATATGCCGTGCTCGCACCTGTCCTCACATAGACATTGCCGTTCGTGTTGGTGACAACTCCGGCTGCACCCTGTGCTGAATTATCTGTGATCGTACTTCCGGAAGAGGTATCTTCTGTTGAAAGCGTGATAAAATCTGACCGGATATATCCGGTGGATGCCATTCCATTATAGGAAATCTGTACCTTGTACCATTTCATTCCATCGGAGCCATCCACTTCATCTATCACACGGACTGCTGTACCCGCAGCTAAAGATGTGATCTTGTCCCCATCTACCGGAGTCTTTCGCATCTGTACCGGTCCATCATTCAAAACACCTGCCGTCTCCGTATACGCATAACTTTCCAACGGTTTTACCGTAATGACCGCAGTCGCTGCTGTCACACCAAAAATCGTTGCAAAGATAAAGCTCCGCCATTTTCTCTGTTTTATATTAAGGTTTCTTCTCATTTTTCCTCCAGATGCCTTCGGTATTCCCCTAAAAAGGCACAGTAAATCAAGTTTATTATATTTAATTCACGATAGAGCGTCAACCTTAATCTGGTAAATATAGTAACTGATATGTATGATACAGCAAAGTGCTCAGATACTGTCTGAGCAGTAACGATGTTTTGTCCTTTTTTCCACCTTAGCATTGTTCAAAACTAACAATAATCCCCACAAAAGTCCTCCGATAGCCAGAAAGCTTCCCACGATTAAAGGCAGGTTATAAACATAAATCTTTGCCCCAGCCAGCACAACAATGCCAGCTACCATTCCAAGCGCTGCGATAAATGCAACAATACCGCATGTAAAAATAAATTCATAATCCAACTTTCTCATCCTTTTTTACCTCCCATGGGAAACAGCTTTTGTCATCAATATAAACATCCGCATAAATCTTTCTTCCGTCTGATCCGTACCTTTCGATAATCTCCGGCAGATTCTCATTCACCGCATCAAATTCCAGTTCCCACTTCCTGCACCATTCCACTGCTTCCTCTAACTGATTTCCACAGCGGCACGTCCACAAAATAATCTGGCGTCCCTGCCTTCTCAATCCTTTCAGCAGTTCGATCAGTGCTGTATTCGGCTGTCCGATCTTTGGGAAGCAGTCCGTACAAAGTGTTCCGTCAAAGTCTACCGCAATAATCTGATATTCCGTTTTCATCTGCCATGCTCCTCACTTTCCGTCATTTTGCCCTCTTGCTGCTTCCCATTATCCATATTTTCTGTCCATTAATTCGGACAGTAAAAGACCACCTCACGAAAAATTTCATGAAGTGGTCTTTTTACCTTTCTTATATTTTGTTTTTTACGCAAATAATTTTTTCACCATTTCCGCATCAAATACGACCTGCTTTACATGGTCAACCTCAATCTGATACAGTGCATTTGCTGCTAGGTGCTCTGCCGCCTGCTCCAGATCACGGATTCCCGATGTATTCTTATACTGCTCGATCAGTTCATCCAGTCCCTCCCCGGTCAGAACGATCTCGCCCTGCAGCAATCCGATTCTCTTTAATACTTTTGGCAGTGCAAATTTGGAGAAAATGATTTTTTTCTCTTCCTGCGTATAATCCGGGATATCGATCACTGCAAAACGTGACATCAGCGGGGCACTGATATCTTCTTTTACATTGGCGGTCGCAATCGGATAGACACCGCCGGTCGGAATCATACATTCCATATAGTTGTCTGTAAATCCAAGATTATCTAATAAGGTAAGAAGTACGTCCGCCGGATTGCCGTTTCCTTTTCCGGATGCAGCCTTATCAAGCTCGTTGATGATGAATACAAGGTTCGACTCGCCAGCCATGGAAAATGCATCCATAATAATACCAGGCTTCGCATTTCCGTAGATACGGGAGCTTCCGGTCAACTGCTCCGGGTCATTGATGGAACTCATATCGAGTGTCGTCCACGGCAGTTTTAAAATTCTTGCCACCGCATAGGCAATCTGCGATTTTCCGGTTCCTGCCGGTCCGACAAGCAGAAGTCCATACGCTGGAAGTGTGTGTGTGCGGTTGATCTGGATGATAGTCTCCATGATACGCTGTTTTACTTTTTCCATTCCGTATAGTTCTTCATCTAAAATCCTGCGCGCCTCCACCGGATCGATCGCTTCAAAATAATTATTTTTCCACTGGATATTCGTCATAATGGAAAGTGCACGCTGCGCGTGGCGGCGTTCCTCGGCAGACACTTCGCTGGAACGTGCAACTGCTAAATTTCTTCTCGCCCACAGTCTGATATTGTCCGGCATGGTTCTTCCTGCGCAGTTTAAGAAATCCGAAATACTCTGGATACTGGTAAGCTTCATGCTGTCGCCGCTCTCGTCTAACTCTTCGTCCTCATCCTCCTGCTCCGGCGCACTGCTCGATAAAAGGCGTTCCATCACATACTGTAAAAATCCATCCGCCGCAGAGAGTTTCGTTCCACCGTGAAAAGCATTTTCCCTGATCTTGTACACGGCATAGCCGTCCGCCCTGTTTTCCCCGGACAAAAGAACGTTGATACGGTTCTCCCCAAGCCATTTGATCAGATTCACAAAACGTGCATCGATCCGCAGGATATTGGAACGGAATGTCTCGTCCTCCTCCTTAAACTCAAATGCTGTCCACTGGCTCTGGTTGCAAAATACTCCGGTGGAATGATGGCTCCACTGTTTTTGCTGATTGTCTAACACCAGGATCGGATCATCCGGTGTTTTTTCGGAACTGTCTGATGTAAATGCGGTATATGTACATACAAACGCTTCTTTTTCCTCTGAAGCGCTGCTGAAATCAAAAACTGGCATACTTTTTCTCTCCTTTATTCTCCGATACTCTTTTTCTGTACTTATCAAACCATAAAACAAAAAAATTTACAAGGAAGTTTTTCGATATACTTCCTATAAATATGAAACTTCTGCCATTCCTGCTAAAACTAATCATGGTCATATGAATACTGTAACGAATATTGACGTTACTGTTCAGGTGCGTATGAACGTGATGCGGGTGTGAGCAGCCCCCTTTTTCGAAGCAAAACTTTATATGGGACTGCGAAGTTACAGTTCGCAGGGTAACCTGTGAACTGTAACATATTGACAATAGGGGCAACTGATTTTATAATTCAATAATAGGAATTATTACTAATTTAGGAGGTTATGAAATCGCAAGGCATCGCTTTGTATGCAGTACGATTTCATTAAAATAAATCATGGAGATAGATATTATCGGTTTGATCAGTGCCTGTTCCTATGCTCTCGACTGCATCGAGGCAGAACTGGTAAACATTAAAAATAAACACGGAAAACGAGTGGCCTATATCAGTGTGCGCATGGGGCAGTATTTTGATCTGCCGGAGGATGCCCTGCAGGATCTCGCAATCTGCGCTCTGTTGCACGACAACGCCCTCACACAATATATTTCCGAGGAATTGCAGGAGCATTCCGCGGCAGACCTGACCGCTGACCTTGTGGCAAACACTACGAACCTGCATTGCATCTACGGCGAACAGAATCTTGCAAAAATCCCTTTTAAAACTGACGTTACCAATGCAATCCTATACCATCATGAGCACGCGGACGGCACCGGGCCATTTCACAAAAAATGGGATGAAGTTCCTCTGTCTGCGCGCATTATCCACCTTGCCGATGTGGTGGATATCATCGGGCACAGCGGTGCATTTGAAACACAGAGATGGGATATGGTAAAACAGTACCTGATCCAGCATACGGATAAACTTTTTGACGCCGCATGTGTGGATGCTTTTTTCCATATATTTTCAGATAACGAATTTGCAGATTTCAAAGATGACTCCTTTGAAACGAAACTCTGGGAGATCGTTCCGAGAGAAAAACAGACCTTTGACTGGGAAACCTGCAAAAATATCGCCGACTTTTTTGCGCAGATCGTCGACTATAAATCTTCTTTTACAAGCAGACACTCCATCGGTGTCGCTGAGAAAGCAGCCGCATTTGCAGAGTACATCGGCTACGATTCCACACAGGTTCAGAAAATGTACCTGGCCGGCGCACTTCATGATATCGGCAAGATGGCAATCGACAATGATATTCTGGAAAAACCGGATAAGCTGACCGATGAAGAATTTTCAAAAATGAAAAACCATACAGGATATACTTATCTGATTCTGTCCAATATCAACGATTTTGAAGACATCCGTGACTGGGCAGCATTCCACCACGAAAAACTGAACGGAAAAGGCTATCCTTTCGGCAAAACTGCCGCTGAATTAAACGAGCCGGAACGCATCATGGCGTGTATAGACATTTATCAGGCACTCACCGAAAGCCGCCCTTATAAACAGGGTTTTTCGCATGAAAAAACCTGCGATATTCTCGATGATATGGCAGACAAAGGCTTTATTGATGCCGGCATTGCACAAAAGATCAGAGTCTGCTTTCAGAATACAACGATCTGATTTTTTGCGTTTTATCTTTACGAAAACATATTTTTTCGTTACAATATGGTGTGTATATGAAAAATCACGATATCATATTCAATGAAAGGAATCAATTATTATGTCAAATCCAATTGTTACAATCGAGATGGAAAACGGCGATATCATGAAAGCAGAGCTTTATCCTGAAATCGCACCAAATACTGTAAACAACTTTATCAGTTTAGTAAAAAAAGGGTTTTATGACGGTGTCATCTTCCACCGTGTCATCAACGGTTTTATGATCCAGGGCGGCGATCCGGACGGAACCGGAATGGGTGGCCCGGGCTATGAAATCAAAGGAGAATTTTCCCAGAACGGTTTCAAAAATGACTTAAAACATTCTGAAGGTGTTTTATCCATGGCAAGAACTATGATCCCGGATTCTGCCGGTTCCCAGTTCTTCATCATGCACAAGAACTCTCCACACTTAGACGGCGCTTATGCTGCATTCGGTAAAGTGATCGATGGTATGGATGTTGTCAATAAAATTGCAGAAACAGCAACCGATTACTCTGATCGTCCGTTACAGCCACAGGTAATGAAAACCGTGACAGTTGAAACTTTCGGCGTTGATTATCCGGAACCTGAGAAGTGTTAATTTAACAGAATTTCAGACATCATAAAAAAAGAACTGGTTTTTGAGGGGACACCTCAAAAACCAGTTTTTTTATTGATCCATACTATTCTCTATTTTACACACTCCAAAATGATTTTCTCACACCTGTCATATCCCAGCTGTGAACTGTTCAAGGATAACGAATAATTACCTGCCATTCCCCATTTCTGGTCTGTGTAGAAATTATAGTTTGTTCTGCGCCTTTTATCTGTTTCGGTTATCATTTTTGCAGCATCAGCTTCTGCGACATTGTAAAGTTTACAGATACGCTGCACTTTTTCCGGCATATCCCCGTGTATAAAAACATTCAGCACATCCTCCCGGTCTTTTAAGATAAAATCCGCATTTCTTCCAATGATCACACAGCTTTCTTTTTCCGCAATTTTCAGGATCACGTTTCTCTGTGCTTCATACACCATATCTTCCACGGATTTTCCTGTGATATCACGTCCGGAAAATGCATAGGCAAATAAGCCTTTCTTCGGAGACAATTCCGCATTTTCACGGATATATTCCGGTGAAAATCCTGACTGCTCCGCAATCTGTCCGATGATATCCTTGTCATAATAGGAAATCCCAAGTTTCTTTGCCACTTCTTCACCAATAAAGCGGCCGCCGCTTCCAAACTCTCTGCTGATCGTTATGATTCTCTTTTCCATAACTGACTCCTCCTTAACTTAAACTTTCTACCTTGTTTTTTCTGATCCTCTTCAACAATACATATCCCACCAGACATGCGGTAAGCTCGGTGATTGGAAATGCCCACCAGATCAACGAAACTCCCATCTGACCATTTCTGACAAAAACAGAGAAAATGCCGGCCAGCGGTAATATAATTATAAGCTGTCTGAGCAGCGAGATTACAAGTGATTCCATACCACCGTCCAGTGCCTGATAAATTCCCTGATATGCCACATTGATTCCCGCAAAAATAAAGCTGATGGAAATGATTCTCATCGCTCCAATGAAATACTCTCTGGATTGTCCCGCATTAAATAACGTCGCAAAAGCACCCGGGATAATTTCTGTGATTGCCACACCAACGACCATAAGTACGATCGTATAAATCAGTCCATACCTGATTCCGTCCTGAATCCTCTTTTTGCTGTGCATTCCGTAGGCAAACGCAATGATCGGTGTGATCGCATCCCTGAGTCCAAATGCGAGGAACAATACAAACTGCTGCACTTTATAGAACAGTCCATATGCGGTCTGTGCAGAAGGACTGAATTTTAAGATCAGATTCATCACATAAACCATGATAGACATCAATGCCTGTGCAATGATCGCCGGAAGACCGATCGCATAGATTTCTTTTATAATTCCGGTATCAGGCTTCATGTATCCCACACCATGTTCAAACTCTTTATTTAATTTCATATGAAAAATAAATAATAATGCTGCCGATGCGACCTGACCAATTACAGTAGCATAGGCTGCACCCTCCACGCCCATTTCAGGAACCGGTCCGATACCGTAAATCATGACCGGATCTAGAATTATATTTACGACCGCACCTACCACCTGACCGATCGTAGAATAAAGGGAACGTCCGGTCGCCTGTAATAATTTTTCAAATAATGAGAAGAAAATGATTCCAAATGAAACCACACAGCATATTCTTAAATAACTCATTCCCATTGAAATCACTTCCGGATCAATGGTCTGTGATGAAATGTATGCTCTTACTCCAAAAATTCCAAATAAGAAACATACCACATAAATAATTACTCCGAGAAATAAACTATTGCCCGCCACTTTTGCAGCTTTTTTGGCATTTCCCTGTCCGAGTGTCCTTGCGAGAAGCGCATTGGTTCCGACACCCGTTCCAATTCCTACTGCCACCATAAGCATCTGTACCGGGAACACCAGTGTCAGTGCGTTAAGCGCCGCTTCACTTCCCACCTTCATGTTTCCAACAAAGGCACTGTCCACAATGTTGTAGACCGCCTGCAATGCCATCGATAAGATCATCGGTATTCCCATCTGCACCATGAGCCTATTGACCGGCATCTCCTTCATCTTGTTACTTTCTGACATACATCCTCCTTGTTTTGCGGCACAAAAAAAGTGTGTTCCTATCACAATAAGCTGGACTTACGCTGATAGGCTACACACTTTTTTCATGTCTTTCTATTAACTTTAAAATAAAAAAACGAGTAACATAACTGGATTTACGCTAGTCTGCTACTCGTTCAGGAATTATTATATTTTTCTTTTTGGGAAAAGTCAAACAGAATTTTGTTGTAATTTTCTTATTTAATCAATCTGATTCGCTGGGAATGTTTAGGTCTGTCAACATATATTTCAACCACAAATAACATTTTGCCTCAGAGAAAATATCTCGTATCTCAGTTAATGATGTATTGAAGCATATGTCTGATGATTGAACAATCTCTCCAATCACATCACACTCCTATTTCTCACATTTTCAAAACTCTCAATCCTGTTGAGAGTTTTTCACCTCTTCCTCTGCAATATCATATAACTCAGCTAGTTTTCTCTGCAGAATACTCTTATCAATCAACTTAGTTTTATATTCAGCAATCATTGTCTGCGATAAACTTCTACTCAAAGAATATTCAACGACATCCGTATCAGCATTTTTACAAAGAATCATTCCTACACTCGGATTTTCATGAGGCTTCTTAATATCTCTATCCAATGCCTCTAAATAAAAGTCCATTTTTCCCATATATTCAGGTTTGAAATCATCAATTTTTAGATCGATTGCAACTAAACACTGTAACTCTCTGTGATAAAAAAGAAGATCTACATAGTAATCATTATTTCCCACTTGGACATGATATTCTTCATCAATGAAAATAAAATCTCTTCCAAATTCAAGAAGAAATTTTTTCATATTTTTCAAAATTGCTTTCTTTAAGTCATATTCTTTATATGGTTCTGGCAAATCGAGAAAGTTTCATAAAACTGTTTCATTCTCCAAATATTTTGTGATGAATATCCTCTAATTCCAGGTTCTTTACTCAATATATATCAGACAAAGCTTTCACAGTAGACTTGCCCCAACCATTTACATCAATTTGTTTTGAAACATATTCACCGATAGACCAATATAAATCTATAATTGTAGAATTAACCTGATACTCAGCTTTCTGTTTTGCCGAATGAATCATTCCAAGCACATCATCAAATATGCCTGTAATTTCAACTTCGCTCATACCTTGTTCTCCTTATTTTATTTTATGTGTCATAGTTTTACTCTTTTATTATCCCATTTTATACAACTTATCAACCTCAGCTTCATATACCGCCTCAGTATGTGTATCGAACAGCACCCATTCCACCAAGTCAAAGCTGTCTGGATTATCCTGCAGACATCTATTAACTGTATGAACTGCAACTTTCGCTGCCAGCTCTACCGGAAAACTGTACACACCTGTCGATATAGATGGAAATGCGATTGTTCTGATTCCATTCTCCATTGCCAGCTTCATAGAATTAAAATAACAGTTAGCAAGAAGTTCTTCCTCTTTATTCCTGCCACCATTCCATACTGGTCCAACAGTATGAATTACATAATCACATGGCAGATTATATGCCTTTGTGAGCTTTGCCTCTCCTGTCTCGCATCCATGAAGTGTTCTGCACTCGGCTAAAAGCTCCCGTCCTGCTGCTCTATGAATCGCTCCATCTACACCACCTCCGCCAAGCAGAGAATTATTTGCAGCATTAACGATTGCCTGCACATCTGTTACTTTTGTTATGTCACCTTTTATCGTTTTAATCAAATACATTGTTTAATATTCCTTCTCTATTTCACCATCTATTCCATACATTTTCTTGAATGCATCAAGGTCTGCCTGATTCTTAATCAGCATAACCTCGTCTATCTTACCTGTATGAATATTCTTAAATCCGGCAACCTGCTCGCCATTACATATGCTTGCCTTGATTACTGGTTTCTTATTTTCTTTATCATATGTCTTTGTAACTGTCTTTTTCTTAAATAGTTCCACTCTGATCACCTTCTTTTGACTTTGCCATCAGTATAAGTTTTTCAAAGGACTGTGCAAAGCGTACATCATCATCTTCTGTACGCTTTCTCGTGTCTCCGTTTCCACTCCGGTCGGTGCAGAACCGATGTCCACCGGACATCGTGCACCCTTTCATATGATTCTTATGAGAGCTGCGCCTTACCTTCTTATTAAGATGTCGCTCCATAAGCATCTGATCTATGTTCTCATTCGTGTACCACTTACCGGGTTGGTGAATAGCATATGGTCTACGCTCCGCTTCGGTCGGCTCAAAGCCAAGGTCCACTGGACCTTGTGAGCCCTTTTCCAAGAGCCATAGCAGCGACACCATAATCCTGCGATACTACTACATCCCCTTTATGACAAATGCTGATCAGTTTATAATCCACTGCATCTGCTCGTGCACTTAACACAATCACCTCGCTGTAATCAGAATACAAAATATGATTCGTATCACACAGCATGTGGTGGAAATATTGTATTTCTCTGCTATTGTCTCGACAATGTCCACTACCGGACACGCATCTGCATCTACAAATATCTGCATTTTTCCTCATATCCGCTTTCTTCAGTTGTAACTAACTGGTGTTCGTACCTCTATAAGATTTCCTGATGGATCATAAAATCTTACAAGCTTCTGTCCACATTCAAGTTCCATTAAATCCGTAACATAACTTACAACATACTTGCCAGACTCCAGTTTTTCAATAATACCTTCTATATCATTATCTTCAAAATATAGTTCTGTCATATTGTTATGTGGAGTTGTAGGTATTTTTGTACTGTCATACCATACATCTACATCCTATAATACAAGCCCCTCAGACATTATCACATTTCCTTCCATCCTTGTAATCACACGCAATCCAAACAATTCTTCATAAAAATCAATTGATTCGTCAATGTTATCAACAATAATCAATACATTTTTCAAACTCATGATTTAGGTTCCTGCCTCTCCATTTCTCTTTTGATCCATGTCATTATTACATCTACAAGATAGTCTTGCTGTATCTGGCTCAACTCTCTCCCCGGCTGCATTTTATGCCACTTTCGGATGCACTCTCTGCAACAGGTTGCTGTGGCATGTTGGGCTATAAATACCGGATGCCCTTTTGTCGGTGTCTGTTTGCCATCGTTTGCTATGTATGCCGGAGCTTCTCTTTTTGCAATAAAGTCCTTAGCATGTTGTCTGATTGTGTCCAGCTCTTTTTCATTTATGTAGTCAATATCCTTCTGCTTCAAGTGAAAACTGCTTCGGAACTTGGAATTATCCAATCGCTCAAATAACTGCTTGTACCATTCATCCTTAGTCATTAGAACTTCACTACTTCTGGTTCATGAGTGAATGATGAAAATGTTGCTGTTGCATTTTTAAAATAGAATACCTCGGTATTTCCATCATCTGCTGAGTACATATTCTGTAAAGATGGATAAGCATCGAGCATAGACTGTCTTGCCTCTCTTCTGTCATCTTCCACAAGTTCTCCGGCTACACGAAGCCACTCGCCATTTTTAAATGCACAGATTTCTACCTTTGGATTTGCATGAATCTGCTTTGAAACATCCTTTACCTTGCCAGTCTGAATATACAGCTTGCCTTCAAAAATGTGTGCTGTTCCAAAAGGTCTTACCCTTGGCTGGTCGCCTTCTACTGTTGCCAAATAATATGTCTCTGCTTCTTTTAAAAATTTAACTACTCGATTCATGATGTAATACTCCTGCGTATTTATCTTAACAATTAATTCTGTTTCTCTCTATATCTTCTCTGGTAATAATCCATTGTCCTATAATCTATTACGTCTTTCATCTGCTGGATCATAACAGGATTGTCAATTAGCGGACGTAATTCTTCTCTTAAGCCTAATATCACATCATCATCTTTAATAAAAAATCCTTTCCCGGATTCCAATAGGAAATGTACCGGCATAGCAAGAATTTTCTTTAAATGATCTTTATCTGAAATATCTTTATACTTCTGTAATGTCATATTTTTATCAAGATCTTTCCAGTTTGTTCTAGTTGAGAAAAATTCTTTCCAGCTTGAAAGGAGCTGTTTTTCTGATACTTCCATCAGCACATCCGAGTTATTATAAAATGCCATAAGCACAGGCATCTTGTATACCTTTGACATGTTCGTGTTTTCGAGCAGGCTGATAAATTCTCTTCCAATTCCTTTGTAAAATTCTACTTCTATTTGACTTAGTTCTCCCAAATCATTGAGAAACTCCAGATATCTTTTAAATGGATTATCTTTGGAGTGTGTGATTGCGGTTTCATAAATATTATCATCCATATATGTAAACAGATCCAGCCTTGTCGGACGCTTTCCAAGCAGATCTTTTACCCTGAAATATTCATTAATTACCTGATCCTTAAGCTTTAAATGTTTTCTATCCATTTCAGCAAAAAGATCAATCAGCTTCAGATCAAAATCCACCATGCAGTCATCCGGAAATCGCAAAGTATCTGATAAATGATAGCCCTCTCTATACATGTCAGACTTTCCTTCCAGAAGGAAACGCACCCTGCCCGCTTTCTCATAATTACCAATGAAATCAAGCACAGTCAGGAACTCTTTTCCCCTGCATTTTCTCAGTCCTCTTCCAAGCTGCTGAAGGAAAACGATTGGAGATTCCGTAGGTCTTAAGAACATTACCATATCAACTGATGTGATATCAACGCCTTCATTAAACATATCCACAGAAAAAATCGCTCTTATTTCGCCATTCTTTAATTTCTGTATTGCCACATTCCGTTTCTCAGTATATTCCCCACTTGCATCACTGAATACAGCCACTGACGGTATTCCTCTTGATGAAAACTCTCTCGCCATCTCTCTTGCATGCTCCTTGGAGCAACAGAATCCAAGAGCCTGCCTTGAACCATATTTACAGTAATATTTATAAATCAACTCATATCTGTGAACATTTCCGATATAGGTTTCATTCAATTCTTTTTCATCATATCTTCCCCTTACAATATGCAGCTTTGAATAATCAGTATCATCAAAAATTCCGTAGTAATGAAATGGGACGAGCATTCCCTTATTGATTGCTTCTTTTAATGAAATCTCATACGGCACATTATAATCACAGATTTCATAAATATTCCTGCCATCCATTCTCTCTGGAGTCGCTGTTAACCCTAACAGAAACTGCGGCTTAAAATAATTAACAATTCTTTGATACTGGTCATTAACTGCATGGTGGAATTCATCGATTACAATATAATTAAAATAATCTGGAGCAAAATACTTATTTTTCAGGTATTCACTCCTGCCTAGTGTTCCAACTGATGCAAAGATCACAGATTTATCCGTACATTTACTTTCTCCGTCAAAAAAGCCATAATCATCTGAATTTCTGACATTTTTAAAAGATTGCGCTGCCTGCTTTAAGATTTCTTCTCTATGCGCCACGAACAATACTCTTTCATAAGCCTTTGAATCAAATGCTGCAAGATATGTTTTTCCAACGCCTGTCGCAGCCTGGACTAAGGCTCTTCCTGCCCCCTCTGCCCTGGTATTTTCCAATGCACACAAAGCCTCTATCTGCGCTCCTCTTGGTTCAAATAATGCAATATTATTTGTAGCTTCGTTATCCTGTAAATCATACCTGTCCAGATCCTTTGATACAGCCGGGCGGTGCCAGTTTTTTGAATATCTTTTTAGTTCATCATCATCTATTACTACGGAATGATGTTCAAACAGATCAAGAAATGTATTGTAAAATTTTTCATAGTTATGAGAATCTGTTTTGCTGCTAAACCGGTAATTCCACTCAATACCAGATGTCAGTGCACTCTTGGAAATATTTGATGAGCCAATGTAGATCGTACTATAATCCTTATAATGAAACATATATGATTTTGGATGAAATGATCGATTTTTTTCATTATAAAAGCGCAGATCTACCTGTTCCCCAAGCTTATGCTTGATAAGATATAATGCTGATGGCTGTGTTATACCAAGATAATTTCCTGTAAGGATTCTGATTTTTGCTCCCCGTTTCAACGCATTGTCAAGTTCACCAAGCAGCATCCTGACGCCAGATTCCATCAGAAAAGAAACGACAATATCCACGCTATCAGCTCTTTTCAAACTATTCAGCAGCTGATAATACAGATACATCCTCTTATCCTGACCTCCAGTAAGTGCATCCGTCCCATATTCTATTTCATTAATATCATCTAATTCTTCTGCAGTATTAAGTTCAGCCATTTTTCCTCTCCACGGCCTGGTCTTACATCACATGTAATCCACTCTTCCTTTAATTTAACATTTTCTATATCCTGGACAAATTCATTAAACTTCTCTTCTGTAAAATCTGTAAAATACCGCCCATTTCTCTCTCCTTCAAAATCGCCATACTTAAAGGATGTATAAATGATACCATCTTTTTTTAATGCCTTTACCATTTTTTCAAACACCGCTTTAAGTTCTCTCTTTGGAAGATGAAGTATTGAAGAGCAAGCCCATATTCCATCGTATTTTTCTATTTCTTCCAGTTCTTTAAATAGCATTTTTTTAACTTTTATACCTGTATAATCACTTGCAATACGACACAATTCCTCTGAACCATCGATTGCGTCAACTTGAAAATGCTGGCTCAGAAAATACTTAATATCTCTTCCGGATCCACACCCAAAATCAAGAATATATCCCTGCTCAGGCAACAAGTTCTGAAAATATTTCTGCGTGTCATAGAAATCCACATCCATTGTTGCTTCTGCAAAACTGCGAGCATTCTTATTGTAATAATCTAAAGTTTTAGTTTCACACATATCGATTCTCTGTTTCCTTTTTTCTGAATCACTCACGCCCTGTATTTTACCCCTCCATCTTTTATATATGTAAAAGGATTCGTAGATACAGAGCAAAATCCACTTCGGTATTACCATATAACCATTTTATGACTACGGCATACCTCCGGGTAAGTCTCTTAATAGAGATTTCGATTTCCTATGTCCTCGTACAGACATCAAAGATATTTTTGCACCAATTCTCTCAAACGCACTTCGGTATGGCATGGTGAAAGAAAGTGTTTGTTTCCCCTACGAATTTACACTGCTCTCAAACCATCTACCTCTAATGTTTCATTTACACCATGTTTGTTTCCCCTACGAATTTACACTGCTCTCAAACAGAGTGTCATATCTATTATAAATTCACTGAGTTTGTTTCCCCTACGAATTTACACTGCTCTCAAACTCAACAATCGGCACTATGGGTGGATTTGATGTTTGTTTCCCCTACGAATTTACACTGCTCTCAAACTGTAATGTTAGGTGTTCTTGTTTGGTTTAGTTTGTTTCCCCTACGAATTTACACTGCTCTCAAACAGAATCTCACTGTCTGTATAAGCGTTTGCTGTTTGTTTCCCCTACGAATTTACACTGCTCTCAAACCCGCAGTTAGCAATTATACATCTGGCGACAGTTTGTTTCCCCTACGAATTTACACTGCTCTCAAACACAGGAGAGGCGGTTGTAATTGTCGAGAAAGTTTGTTTCCCCTACGAATTTACACTGCTCTCAAACGTCTATACACTCACTAGGTTTATTGCCGTAGTTTGTTTCCCCTACGAATTTACACTGCTCTCAAACCAATCTTCATCGCATATAACAAGGAAGGCAGTTTGTTTCCCCTACGAATTTACACTGCTCTCAAACAGAATCTCACCATCAGTATAAGCGTTTGCTGTTTGTTTCCCCTACGAATTTACACTGCTCTCAAACTTGTTATGACTTCGCAAGTTCATATCCATTGTTTGTTTCCCCTACGAATTTACACTGCTCTCAAACATTTATGTAATAACCCATAGCCAAACATGCGTTTGTTTCCCCTACGAATTTACACTGCTCTCAAACTGTAATGGGAATTTTCTCAATTCTCCATAGTTTGTTTCCCCTACGAATTTACACTGCTCTCAAACATTTATGTAATAACCCATAGCCAAACATGCGTTTGTTTCCCCTACGAATTTACACTGCTCTCAAACTGTAATGGGAATTTTCTCAATTCTCCATAGTTTGTTTCCCCTACGAATTTACACTGCTCTCAAACA
>OGIH01000269.1_pt1 | contig 44549 bp, 34 predicted proteins | sample 1571721 | NCBI WGS metagenome assembly OGIH01 (sample SAMEA2582068, study PRJEB24529) | metagenome | biome: Human gut stool | place: China | collected 2011
AGTTTGATATAAACATCCTTTCCGGCCTCATTAAAATCGAAAAATATCGTGCTGTAACCCAAATCGAGCCTGCGGCTCCACTGTCCTACGCCATTATCAGCCTGTCCTGCCACAGCCCTGCCACCTTGACCGAATCCATTGGAAGCATTCTGATTTGCAGAAAAACTACGTCCGTTATACGAACGTCCGCCCTGCAAACTGCTTTTTTCGCGCTGAGAATCATCGGGAAAACGGCGTCCGGCATACGAACGTCCACCCTGTTGCGGTAACGGTTCCTTAGTTTTTGCCCTATTGGCTTGATTGCCTACAAGGTATCTCACATTGCTGTATCCGGCCAAACCGCGCTCCAGATTGCCGCCTTTTGAGCAATATCCGACTATAATTTCGTCAGCAAGAGCCATCATCAGTGCGTTGCGGTCGAATGCCGAGCGGGCGCATACCGTATGCACCTCAGATCCACAATGGGTTATTATCAGTAGCCGGCCACTGCCCAAAGCCGCGCTCACCGGCTCGCTCCATTGCTCATGCATGGCCTCTGCCAGCACCAATATTGCCGGAATTTCTCTTTCAAGCAATGATGAAAACACGTGTTTTTCCATTGGCGACTGGTCGCCGCACATTACGCAAACCTTATCCGGTTGCAGGGTTGCTATCCATCTGTCCACAGCAGTCTGAAGTCCAGACGGCTCCTTTCTCGAGCAGAAAAATGCTATTTTTCGCAGCTGCATGATATTTTCGTTGCCCAGTTTACTTCTTATTTCCATGTTTTTCGTTTTGTTATCAAATTCAAGGTTATAATATAAATCCAAGCAGTAAGCCTAAAATTAGTCAAGGTTTTATGCCGAAATGCAGATTATCTTATACTAAGATTTATGCAAATATACAAAAAAACGGCATGCCACGTATAAAAACTGATGCCGATTAATGCCTTCAGGCAATAAAAACATCATAATCTTCATACGCGGCATACCGTAAAGTCAACACACTTGCCGTCTACATACGGCTTTTCTGGCTCTGTCCTGCTCCCGTGCCCTTATATTTGCTCTTGTCAACATTAAACTTATAGCGCACCGTAAGGCTAACTCTGCGCTGAGCCGGAGCGCCCCAAAGCGTCTCGCGCATGGAGCCATAAAACATGGTCAAGCGCCGGCGTGAGGTCTTGAATAAGTCCTTTACTTGCAACTGCACCGTAAGCCGGTCTTGCATAAATGCCTTATATAAAGACATATCTGCCCTGAAAGAAGGCTTCCGCATGTACACATTCTCGTCGCCTCCACGTGTCGTATAGCGCATGTTTAGCGAAATGCGGCAGATTTTAGTGTCCAATGTGTTGTCAAAACGGAATGTTCCAACGGGATTGTTGAGCGGATTATGCCCGTGAACCTGCATGGCAAACCACTGCTTCTGCACGCCGAGCATGAGCGACGGATGCCACACTCCAAAAGTCGGACTTATATTAAGCGAGGCGTACATCTTGTCGTACGACTCACCGTTTACATGCCTGAAAAGCACCACCGACGGGTCGTCTCCGTAGGGTTCGCTGTGCTCTATTATCGGATCAATTACATGCGACCATCCTGCATTCAACATTATCCACTTATATGTAAGCGCCAAGTTGAAGTTGTTTGACCTTGACGGCAGCAAAAACGGATTACCGCCCTCATAAGTGTAGCGATTATCGTAGGTTATGTTGCTGCGAAGCTGGTTATAAGACGGCCGGGATATGTCTGACGCATAGCCCAACTGAACGCCAAAATCGCCTAACATGCCCGAAAGCGACAACGAAGGAAAGACATTGTTAAACACGCGGCTCTGCTCGCCTACATACACCCCGTCGTCATAATAGTCGAAATCCACATTCTCATACCTCACTCCGGCCTGCATGCTAAACGGCCCAAAATGACGGACATATTCAACAAAGGCCGACGCCATACCCTCTTCTATACGGCTCTTGTCGTCTTCGAGGACGTCTGCCGGAAACACGCCATAAAGAGTCTTGCGCACCGAATAAGAATACTCTCCGCCAAAAGACAAGGTGCCGCCAAACAGCGGAGACGTCAGCACCAGCTTTGACGCCACAAGATTATTACGGCTGTCTGACGAAGTGCTGACCTGCTGGTTTACAGGTTCCTGTCCTGTTTCCTGATAGTCCTCAACTGTCGTCATGTGTCTTCCCGTCTTGCTCCAATACCAGTCAGCATTAAAGTCAACACCCAACTGACCTATCTTTCCGACATAATATAAATTTCCCTGCAGCGTTGTGCCTTGTCCTGACGCGATATAAGAGCTTAAAAGCTTTTCTGTGAGCAGATCGTCCTTAACGACACTCGATTTCATATATCCCGAAGCGTTGTCCCACGGCATGCGATACCAGCTAAGGCTTGCCCCCAGCGAATGATTTTCGTTGAACATATAGCTCAGCGCTAGTCGTCCATATATATTCCTTTTTTATATACCTGGTCAAGCGAACTTGGCTGCCGCCATGTCTTGTCAAGATATGTTATCTGCTCCACCTGCTTCGGGTCAAGTGTGTTAGTTCTTGATATGTTGAACGTTCCGCCTATGTCGAGGCCTCCGCTGCGCCAGTTCATGTTTATGCGCTCCTGCCCCGAGGCATAGCCTCGCTCTTTAAGATCGCCCGACAGTCTGTTGTCAAAGCCAAAGCCCTCGCCAACGGCCTTCTTGGTGGTTATGCGTATAACCGACTTGACACTTGCGCCATATCTTGCACCGGGATTTGTTACAACCTCAACCGACTTTATATTGTCCGAACTAAGGCGTTCTAGCTCCACTTTGTCGAGCATCTTGCGCCCGTTTATATAAATTTCGGGCTCTCCGCGCCCAAAAACCTCTATTTTCTCGCTGTTTGCCGACACATTTGGTATGCGGTCGAGCAGATCTTCCATACTTCCTGCCGTCTCCAGCACCGTCCCCACCACGTTTGTCACCATGGCATCGCCCTTCAGCCTCGTCTTCGGCATGCGGCTCCTGACCACCACCTCGCCAAGCATCTGCGTGTCTTCTTGCAGACAGATGCGGCCCTCATCGTCAGCTCTGTCGGCATAAACAGTCTTATATCCCACGCCCGAAACGCGCAACAGGCGGCCTTCTGGCGGAACATCAAAACCGAAACGGCCAATGCTGTCGGTCATAACACCCGTAACATAAGACGAATCAGGCAGCGACAAGGCCACCACATTTATATATGGTATGCCATTACCATGCGCATCCACCACCTGTCCGCTTACGTTCTGTCCTGCTGCCGTCAGTGTCATCAACGTTGCCGGAAGCAGCATCATCCGCTTTATATCAACACGTATCTTTGTCATATGTTATGCTTTTTTTACTGAAAATCTTTAACCTCAAACAGCATTTCTGACTTTTTAATGTAGCCGCGCTTTTGATTTATTCACTTTTAAGACGGACAAACCATAATAAATGTTGCACGGGTAAACTTGTATTTACCTTTCTTTTAACAAACATAGTTAAAAAACTATATAAAACAAATAAACGTCTGCCGATGGATTACGGCAGACGTTCAGAAAGACTATTATGTATAACAATGGCGGTAACTTATTCAACTATCACCTTTCCGTAGTAGCTTTTGTTGCCTTTTATGGCCTTAACAATATACAGGCCGCTGCCCATTGCATTAGTGGCAATTGTTGTTCCTGTATAGCGTCCTGCCAATGCACCGTTAGAAGAATATACCTCAACGCTCTCAGGCTCAACACCTTTAATAACAATCTGCTTGTTGTCAGAGTCGTTATAAATCCTTACGGGAGATGTCTCTGCCTTAGAAACGCCCGTAGAGCTGCCTTCTTCCTTGATAATCTTGAACGAATCAAACAGTGTTGCGCTGCCTGCATCGTTAACGGTGTATGTGCTTACAAATATCGTGTCGGCCGTAACTGTAACGTCGCTGAATGTAGGTTCGCCTGTCTGACCGAATTTTCCAGAGAAGAGTCCCCAGTAATTGTCAACTCCATGAGCAGAATATGCGTCAATCATGGCCTGCTCGTCGCGCGGCTCATACTTCTTCTTGCCGGCTGAATTGTTCAGGAAGTACAGAGTGCCTTCGTTTACGTTGAACACACCGCCCTGCTTTCCTGTCATATTCTCACGCACTCCGCCGGGAACAACGGTCTCTACCTCTTCTACAGCACCGTCTACAAGAGTCTTTGTCAGGTTGTTAACCGGGCCGATAACTTCGTAGATATGGTCGTGGCCCTGCAAGGCAACGTCTATATGAAGCTCGTTGAACACGGGGAGCATGTTTTCACGTACAAGACGTCCGTCGCTGTCGCTCTGGTGCGACTGGCTGCCTGTAAACATGTTCTTATGGAATGTGGCAATGCGCCATTTAACGTCTTTATGCTCCTCAACCTGCTTTCTCATCCAGTCGGCAAGGGCGTCAAAGTAGCCTTCTTTCTTGTAGTCCTCGTAGTTTATCACCATGAACAAGGCGTCGCCCTGAACAAACGAATAAACTGTTCCTTCCATTGTAGTGGGCACGGCCGAAGTTGTGTTGAACGTGTTGTCTGTGTTAAAGTGCCATGCAAAGTTGCTGTTTGAACTTGTATCGTGGTTACCCTGCGCAACAACCAGCGGATAGTTCATCCAGATATCCTGCATTGTGCTGAACCACTGCTCATATTCCCATTCAGAGTTGTTGGCTCCTGAAGTTTCAACCAAGTCGCCGTTCACCAGTACAAACTTGGCATCGGGCACCATCTTCTGTGCTGCATGGGCTGTTTTCTGAGAAACATCAAACATGCCGTCATTCTGTGCCTGGGTGTCTGTTATATAGATGAACGAGAATCCTTCTTTCTTGTCGTATGTCTCGGCGGCTGTGGTGAAGTGGCCAATCTCGCTCCAACCCTCCTCGTTACCAACACGGAACGAATAGGTTGTGCCCGGTTTCAGGTCTTTTGCCAAAGCCTTATGGCTTGTGTATGAGCGCTTTGTGTTGGCCTCAACACCTTCCACTCCGTTTTTGCTCGTCACGTAGTTAAGGTCTTTTACATCAGCAGAAACAGCATCAATTGTGATGTCGGGCTTGCTGAAATCTTCTACACTTGCGTCTGCCTTCAAGACAATCTGCACCTTGCCTGTCTTCACAGAACTGTTGGTAAACCAGGCAAAAGCCATACGCGTAGTAGGATCTCCGTTAAGTGTCATGTTGATGCTGTAAGGCTGACTAGCCGACTGCATTTCTGCCATGAGGCGTGTCAGACGTGTCCATGACGGAACGGTGTAGTTGTCCTGATTCAAACTGATTTCCTGTGCTGATGCTGACAGCATACCGGCTGAAAGGAATGCCACAACTACGCCAGACTTGATTGTGTTAGAAATTTTCATAAATAATTTTGTTTTAATGAAACATAATTAAATTTTCGTATGCAAAATTATCAGTATGGTGTTTCATCTTTCTTACAGCATAACTACGAGTTTGCAGCAAAATAATTACGAAAATAATACACCTAAAAAGCCCATATTTTAATGTACACGTAAGAGATTTTTATTAAAATGAAATAAAATCAAGGTTAAGTTACGGTTAATATAACAGGACGGACAACAACACCAGCAAATAATCTTCGGAATATGTCTTTCCGCAGTATTTTTATGACTATATTTTTACTCGAAGCGAAAAGACGCTCAAAAATCGAAAGTTTTTACCTTAGAAACACTTTCGATTAAATATCTACTCAATATAATTTACATGGTTTGTTAAGTAAACGACAGCTATTTACTTTCAAACTGTTAGTGATAGAGTTACGGGTCATAACTCTATCACTTTTGATGCAAAAGTGGCCGCTTTTCAGGTCGTAAGTCATAGGATTTTTTCTGATAAAACGGCTTGGTTTAAACCTAAACCTGTGATTAGCGCCTGGAAAGATACAGACAAGCTAAAGAAAACGGCTATATATACAACAAAGAAAATGATGCAAAAAACTTTTGCCAACAGCAAAGAAACGACCAAAAACAAAAGCCATAACTACACTCAACAGCCTGTAGACATGGCTTTTATCGGCAAAACGACATCAATGCTGTCTAAAACATTCTCTTATGCTGTGTAAACGTGCGCAAAGTTGCGCTTCGCTCAGTCCGGCCATACTGTTGATACAGCCCAGCATTGCCGCGCCGCCGAAATTTAGAGACTTCAGATAGTGTATCTTATCCGGCGTAACACCGCCAAGAGCCACAACCTTATTGTCCAGAATGCCCTGTTCTGACGCCTGACAGAGCGTTGCATCAGTGAAGGCAGAGGCATATCCCTGCTTTGACACGCTGTCGAATATCGGGCTGAGAAATACATAATTGCAGTTATCTTTGTGCTGTTTTACCTCTTCAAGAGAATGACACGAACGGCTGACATGACCGCTGTAACCTTCGGGCACAATGTTTCGGCGCGCGTTAAGGTGTATTCCGCGCAAACCATAAGGCTCCGCCAGTTCAAAGAAGTCGTGAACTACAATATGCGAACGGTCTTCTGCCGACAGCTCTTCAAGCAGGCGCGCACAGTCTGCAGCCGATGCTCCGGGCTTACGCAGATGTATTATGTCAACGCCGTTGGCCAACAGACGATGAAGAAACGTGGCTTCATCTGATAAAAAAACGGGAGAAGTAACTACAATCCAAAGCATTGTTTAAGCAAAAATGAAAAACGAAAAGTAAAAATAACGAATTTCGGCGTCTGTCTGCACAGACAAAATGCCTTACGAATACACCTTATTATATATAAGGGGCTATGAAGTCCGGACAAAAAGCCGCTACTTCATAGCCCCACACCAAAACTATTTAAGTTTCTTGATAATCAGTTCGGCAACCTTCTTGCCCGACATGAGCATACCGCCGAAGATAGGTCCCATACGGGGAGTTCCGCTTACGGCAGAAGCAGCCATACCGCAGACATAAAGTCCGGGATAAATCTCCTTTGTGCCGTTAACCACCTCATTCTCGCCTGAAACCACGTCGAGCGAGCGCTCGCCGATAACATCACCCGTATCAGTTGCAAGGCGGATGCCGTTCTTGCGTGCTACAGTCTTGCACATCTCGCTGTCATGGCCCGTTCCGTCGATAACACACTTTGCCATAATGTTAATCGGGTCTACATGCATACCTTCACGCAAAACCGGAGTCCAGTTGACAACAACACCGCTGACAACATTGTCCTTAAACACAACATCCTCAACAGAATAGCAGTTGAATATTGTTGCTCCGGCATGAACGGCCTTATATAGCAGCGCAGAGGTACTCTCAACAGAATCCATCACAAACAGGTCTTCGTCGTAGCTCTCAAAGTTGATGTCAAAGTCTTTCACGATTTCGATGGCTTCTTTCTGCACGACAATCTGATTGAACATCATTGCACCGCCCCACATACCGCCGCCGGGAGACAACTTGCGGTCGAACTGGGCAACTTTAAGTCCGGCCTTTGCCAGATAATATGCGGCAACAATGCCTGACGGACCTCCGCCTACAATGGCAACATCGAGGTCAAGATTACGTTCCAACTTGCTGAAATAGGTACTGATAATACCCTGTGATACTTTCTTTTCTATCATTTTGTTTTTATTTTTTATATAGTAAATTTCTTATTTTCAATGAGTTAAGCGTTTCCTTTCTTCATGCTTCATTGCGCTCACGCAAGCTTGGCATAACGGCATGACAGGCACATATACAGCCTGTCATACTGCTGCACTGACAGCTTAACGCCGAGGCATTAAAGCCCACATGCATTAAACGTCGCACTCGCCTTCTTTTATCGTCTGGCTTATACGCATGGCGCAGAAGTTAGGACCGCACATAGTGCAGTATTTTCCTCCCACATGGTTGGCCGTCTTGTAGTATTCAAGCGCACGTTCAGGGTCAAGACTAAGGTTAAACTGGTCTTTCCAGCGGAACTCATAGCGTGCCTTGCTCAGCGCATTGTCGCGCACAATGGCACCGGGATGATGCTTTGCCAGATCGGCTGCATGTGCAGCAAGCTTGTATGTCACCACGCCCACGCGTACATCGTCACGGTCGGGCAAGGCTAGATGCTCTTTCGGCGTTACATAGCACAGCATGGCAGTGCCTAGCCATCCTATCTGAGCCGCACCGATGGCACTTGTTATATGGTCGTAGCCGGGCGCAATGTCAGTTACCAACGGGCCGAGCGTATAGAACGGCGCGTTGTGGCACTTCTCTATCTGACGCTGCATATTCTCAGGAATCTTATCCATAGGCACATGGCCAGGACCTTCGATAAATGCCTGAACATTCTTTGCCCAAGCACGCTCCACAAGCTCTCCCATCGTGTCGAGCTCGGCAAACTGGGCGCGGTCGTTGGCATCATAGACACTGCCCGGACGCAATCCGTCGCCAAGCGAAACGGCTACGTCATATTTAGCAAGAATGTCGCAGATATCATCAAAATGCTCATAGAGGAAACTCTCTTTCTGATGCATCTGGCACCACTTTGATATAATGCTTCCTCCACGGCTAACCATGCCTGTCATGCGGTTGTCGGCAAGATGAATGTTCTGCAGACGTATGCCGCAATGGATGGTGAAATAGTCAACTCCCTGCTCACACTGCTCGATAAGTGTGTCGCGGAACAGCTCCCAAGTAAGGTTTTCGGCATGGCCGTTAACCTTCTCCATGGCCTGATACATAGGCACGGTGCCTACGGGCACAGGACAGTTGCGCACAATCCACTCTCTAGTCTCGTGAATATTTGCTCCTGTAGACAGGTCCATCAGCGTGTCGCCACCCCACTTGCAGCTCCACACTGCCTTCTCAACCTCCTCGTCTATGCTCGAAGTTGTGGCAGAATTGCCTATGTTTGTGTTGATTTTCACAAGGAAATTGCGGCCTATAATCATAGGTTCAGCCTCGGGATGGTTGATGTTTGCAGGAATTACGGCGCGTCCGGCGGCAATCTCGCTGCGCACAAACTCAGGAGTGATGTGCGTTTCGATGCCAAGTTCCTTGCAGTTCATGTTCTCACGTATGGCTACATACTCCATTTCAGGGGTTATTATGCCCTGCTTTGCATAGTAAAGCTGGCTCACCTGGCAGCCTTCCTTAGCCCTGAGAGGCAGGGCTATATGCTCAAAGCGGAGAGAATCGAGCGAGTGGTCATCACGCCTCATGCGTCCGTATTCAGACGAAATCTCCTTCAGGCGTTCCACTCCTCCACGCTTCAGTATCCACGGTTCGCGCAATCGCGGCAGACCTTTGCGTACATCAGTGGCAACGTCAGGGTCGCTGTAAGGACCGGAAGTATCATAAATATACACAGGAGGATTAGGACGCTCCGTGCGTTTGTCACCATCAACGGTAACTGTGGGAGTCTGCTTTACGACACGCATGCCCACACGAATGTCGGGAAAGAGTTCACCCTTGAGGTAAACTTTCTCTGAACCCGGATAAGTTATTCTTACATTATTTTCCATAAATATATTATAAGGTTTGTTCTTTTTGATTTATCAGATCTGCTATACGGCGCATCTCGCTGACCGGATCAGCGGCACGCAGAATGCTTCCGCTAAGGGCTATGCCCGTAACACCTGCACTGAAAAGGTCAGGAATGTCGTCGTAGCCAATGCCGCCAATAGCTATCAGCGGCAGGTTTATTCCTCTGTCGTGCATCTGTTTAAGCAGACGTTTGTATCCGTCGAGCCCGAGAATGTCAGCAAGATTCTTCTTTGTAGTAGTGAAACGGAACGGGCCGCAGCCGATATAATCGGCACCCTGGGCGGCAAGACGGCATATATCGTCGAACGTGTTGGCCGTTCCACCTATTATATAATCAGGACCTAGAATCTTTCGCGCCTCGTCCACCGGCATGTCATTTTTGCCAAGATGAACGCCATCGGCACCAACACGCTGCGCCATCATCACATTATCGTCAATGACGAACGTGGCACCGTAGCTGGCGCAAAGACTCTTCACCTGCAATGCTGCCGCTTCGAGCTCTGCCTCTGTGGCATCCTTCATGCGCAGCTGAATCCAGCGGCATCCGCCTTCAAGAGCCATTCTGGCAGAGTCTACGTAGGTATATTTGTCAGTAAAATGTGTGATAAACTGAAGTCTGTTCATATCTTTTTGTCTTTATTCTTTATCAATTACGATTGCCGGCACAGGACTGAAAAAATGGTTCAAGGGGCCTGTTCCATCACCTATTGTTATATCTGCTCCTGCCGCAAGCGCAGAAGTAAGATAGCGTTTAGCCTCGCCTACAGCCTCAACAAGACTATCACCGCGGGCAACAAAAGCGGCAATGGCAGACGAAAGTGTACAGCCCGTGCCGTGAGTGTTGCGGCTCGCTACAGAAGGAGCCGAATATTCATTTAAGGAGATGTTGCCGTCAAGGATGCTGAAAAGCATATCTGTCTTTACACAGCCCGATGCATGACCGCCCTTTATCAGTACGGAACGAGTGCCATAACCAAGGATGGCGCGTGCCGCAGCCTCAACATCATTAGCAGATACAGACGGCATGCCGGTCAGCACTGAAGTTTCAGGAATATTAGGAGTGAGCAGGTCTGTCATGGGCAACAGTTTTTTTTCAAGCAAAGTGAGTGCATCTGAACTCATGAGCATCTTTCCGCTGCTCGAAACCATGACAGGATCGACAACAAGAAAAGGCGGACGGCAGTCTGTCAAGGCATTTATTATGGCATCCAATGTTGCTGCATCGTTAACCATACCTATTTTAACAGCATCGGGATGCAGGTCTTCCATGACTGCCACAATCTGGTCGTAGACTACCTGTGCGGGCACTGAATGAACATACTTAACGCCCTTGGTGTTCTGCACGGTTATGGCTGTAACAGCAGCCGCGCCGTAAACTCCAAGCGCAGAAAAGGTCTTCAAGTCAGCCTGAATGCCTGCACCGCCGGACGGATCAGAGCCGGCCACAGACAAAGCAACGGGATAACGCTTCATAAAGCAGCCCTCCGCAGCATACAGCAGCCAACACCCGACTTTACGGGCATAACGCACAAAAAAGAAATAAAAGTCATACTTAAATCTCCTCTTTTAAGATCAGTCAACACTCTCAAAAGCAGGTGACGCGGAATAACCGCCATAAAAGAATTGCATCAAAATCCCAGCGTCGGCATTATCCGTACTGGTTCAATGTGTATAATCTCAGACACGGCAGCCATAAGGCATGCCGGACACCACCTTTTGAGTACATTGCAAAGATAAGACAAAATAACGGCACAGCCAAACTTTTGCTGTCTTTTTTGTGTGCATTGATATCGTTCACGACACAGAAAACAAGACTATTACTGCTGATTCCCGGAATAAGCCGCAAAACAAAAGCCGCAAGACTGATAACAATCTTGCGGCCAACAGACTTAAAAAGTCTCAATTTATTACTATGAAAAACGATTTTCACATTTAATCTACAGGGATGTCCTTGTTGACATTCTTACATCCGAGCAGAGCATAATAAAGAAGGTATGCCAAAGCAACAAGCGGCACGATATAAGAAATCATGTAGCCGGCCTTGTCGGCAATGAAGTTCTGCAACAGCGGCAGTACACCTCCACCGACAACCATCATCATGAATATGCCTGAAGCGGCAGCAGTGTATTTGCCAAGTCCTTCAGTAGCAAGATTGAAAATACTTGCCCACATGACAGACGTACACAATCCGCAGAGCACAAGCAGCAGAGCGCTGACAGGCACTGTTACCATTGTGAACGAAGAACCCGTAAACACAGGCATAGACGTTGTTGAAGTCTTAGACGAGAACATTGCCACCAACATGAGCACGATAGCCACGAGCGATACGGTGATCATCATGGCGCGGCTTGACACCTTGTCGGCAATGAAACCGGCAACAAAACGTCCTACAAGCATCAGCAGCCAGTAAGTTCCGGCAACAAAACCGCCTATGGCAGCAGCATCGCCAACAACTCCTGCACCCTTCGACGTCGTGTCAGAGATATAAAAGTTGAGAGTGCCTGGGATACCAATCTCTATTCCAACATAAACAAAGATACCGATTACGCCCAATACGCAATGACGGAAAGCCCACGGACTATGTTCAAATACGGTGTCTTGTGTAGCCTTACCCATCTCCGGATCAGCTATCGGTATGAATGAAAGCACGATAAACGCACCGGCAAACACAGTCATGGCAATGTAGAGCACGAGGTTTACATCGCTTATGGCAGTGTCTTTAGTAACTGTACCTACCAAGGCGCCCACCAGCATAGGTGTCAGCGTTCCGGCAAGCGAGTTGAGCGTTCCTCCGATAAGGTTGAGCTGGTTGCCACGGTTGCCGCCTCCGCCAAGGAGGTTGAGCATGGGGTTAACCACTGTGTTGAGCATACATACAGAGAAACCGCATACGAATGCACCCAAAAGATACACCCAGAATCCGGTAAGACCTGTAGGGAAGCCCGACAGATACTGCACGAGCACACCCACAAAACCAACTGCAATGGCCACCATTGCAGTCTTTTTATAACCTATCTTGATAAGCAGCTTGCCGGCAGGTATACCCATAAACAGGTATGCAAGGAAGTTCATCATGTTTCCCATCATGCCTAATGTGTTGCTGCCCATCAGTTCGGGCTGATTCTTCCATATTACGCCAATCGGTGCCGCCAGGTTAGTGACGAACGAAATCATGGCGTAGATAAACATCATAGCTATGATGGCTATGATACGTCCACTTTGTTTATTTGTCTGTTCCATGGTTCTTATTTAATAAGGTATTGCTTTTTATGACAATCTTTCCTCTGGAACAAAATCGTCATCATCCTCTTTCTTCGTAGTACGCTTACGAATTACGCGCTTACGCTTCGGCTTCTCCTCTACAGGCTTTTCGCTCTTAACACCTGCCAGTTCAGGATCTATCATGATGCGTCCGCAATACTCACACACAATAATCTTCTTGTGCATTCTGATGTCGAGCTGACGCTGAGGCGGTATCTTGTTGAAGCATCCGCCACATGCATCACGCTGCACGTAAACGATACCCAGACCATTGCGCGCATTCTTGCGTATACGCTTGAAACTTGTAAGCAGACGCGGCTCAATCTTCAGTTCGAGTTCCTTTGCCTTCTCCTTAAGTTTCTCTTCCTCAGCTCTTGTCTCGTCCATAATCTCGTCGAGCTCGTTTTTCTTTTCTTCAAGAGCTACACGGCGGTCCTTAATAAGCTCCTCGTTGTTCTGGAGGTCTTTGTTTTTCTCCTCAATCTTAACGTTAGCCTCTCTTATCTTCTTGTTGCAAAGCTCTATTTCGAGCGACTGGAACTCAATTTCCTTGCTCAGGGTGTCATACTCACGGTTGTTCTTAACGTCGTTGAGCTGCTCTTTATAGCGCTCGACGCTGGCCTGAGCCTCGTTAATTTCAGCCTTCTTCTGTACAACGGCATTCTGAAACTCCTTGATGTCGTTCTTTATTTTCTCAATACGTATTGTAAGACCGGCAATCTCGTCTTCGAGGTCCTGAACTTCAAGAGGCAACTCACCTCTCAGGGCTCTCTTCTCATCGATAGCCGACAATGTGGTTTGCAACTGGTAGAGAGTTTTCAGTTTCTCTTCTACAGACAAATCTGTTGGATCTTTTTTAGCCATATTTTATAAGTAGATTATAGGATTAGTGTTGGTCTTTGTGAGATAAGTCACAACTCCCGGACACGCTTCCTCGATTATTGATTTAAATATTTCGTTAGTATACTGTTCGCTCTGATAGTGGCCAATGACGGCAATCTGTATTTCCTGCTCATGGCCGAAATACTCATGATAGTGCATCTCGCCTGTGATAAAGGCGTCGGCTCCCTGTGCAATTGCCTCAGGCAGGAGGAACGAGCCTGCGCCTCCGCAGATGGCAACGGTCTTGATGGGACGGCGCAAAAGCTGATTGCACTGCACACACTCGACATCGAACGTGCGCTTCAGCATCAGCACAAAGTCGTCGGCGGCAAGCGCCTCGGGCAACTCTCCTATCACTCCGCTGCCGCACTCGATGCCCATAACCGTCTTTTCTGCAAAGAAACGGCAGTCATGAAGCTCCATTTTTTCAGCTATCTTGAAGTTAACACCGCCACGGGCATTGTCCATGTTAGTGTGCATGGAAACCACCGTGATATCATTCTTTAAAGCCTTGGCAACGGCACGTTGCACGTCGTCGGCATAGGTGATGCGCTTCAGTGCATGAAAAATCAACGGATGATGACTCACGATGAGATTACAGCCTAAAGCCACAGCCTCGTCGACCACTTTTTCGGTAACGTCAAGGCACAATAAAGCCCCTGATACTTCCGCCTCTGTCAGTCCTGCCTGCAGGCCGGCATTATCAAAGCTCTCCTGCAGGGGCAGAGGCGCGAAACGTTCAAGGGCGTCAACCACTTCTCTTATTTTCACGCTTTTCAGCCTTTTAAATAATAATAATGTGCAAAGATAGCTATTTTCAGCGGCTTGTCAAAGAGCGGCGCAATTTATTTACATTCTTTAACCACTATTATTCATGATGCGTTTCTGCCCAAATCGTCAACAATGCAGCCTGACCATCTGTTGCTTGTCATACAACAGTAAAAATTCATGACACACGACATGCGTAACATGCCGATTTTTCACACATTTATGTAATTATTTTGCATGTTTATTCTTAAATGAGATAAAATGCATCTTTTTGTTGAAAAACAGAAGTTTTTTGCAGACTTATAGCAGCAGAATTATTACTTTTGCAGCCAAAATTTTCAATAGGTTAGTTATGAACAAAAAGACAAGGATACCAAATCCAATCGTAGCCCTGACTCCTTTAGCCGTTCTCGTGGCCCTGCTGGCCATGGTCATCCCTACCTTCGGGGGCGACGCCCTGCTTGGCGGCAGTCAGGTGTCGCTGCTCATAGCCTCGGCTGTTTGTGTGGGCATAGCAATGATAAAATACAACTACAAGTGGAGCGTGCTTGAGGAAGGAATGGCCAAAAACATAAAGAAGGTTACTCCGGCCATAGTGATACTTCTGCTCATCGGAGCCATCTCGGGCACATGGATGCTCAGCGGAGTGGTTCCCACGCTGATATACTATGGTCTGCAGATTCTCACGCCGCAGTTTTTCCTTGCGTCGTGCTGCATAATATGTGCCATAGTGTCTATCATAACCGGCAGCTCATGGACCACCATAGCCACAATAGGCATGGCACTGCTCGGCATAGGCAAGGCGCAGGGTTTCGACGAGGGATGGATTGCAGGAACAATAATATCGGGAGCCTATTTCGGCGACAAGATTTCGCCGCTGTCAGACACGACAGTGCTGGCATCGTCAACAACGGGCACAAAGCTGTTTACCCACATACGCTATATGCTCATAACCACCGTGCCGTCGATAATAATCACTCTCGGCATATTTACCGTTGCAGGACTTGTCATGAGCCACAGCGGCAACGAGCAGAGCGAGCTTTTTGCAGGCACGCTGGCACAGACATTCAACCTGTCGCCGTGGCTTCTGCTGGTGCCGGTCATCACGGCATGTCTCATTCTGGCCAAGCTGCCAACCATCATTACGCTCTTTATATCGTCTGTTATAGCCGGAATATGCATTCTGCTGTTCCAGCCCCACATCCTTCTGCAGATAGTAGACGGCAGCGTTCTCGACTTCGCAACAGGCTTCAAGGCCCTGATGACGTCAATATTCGGAAGCACATCCATATCAACGGGCCACGCCGAGATAGACGCTCTTGTTGCCACAAGGGGCATGCGCGGCATGATGGACACCATCTGGCTGATAATATGTGCGATGTGCTTCGGCGGCGTGATGTCTGCAAGCAACATGATAAGCAGCATAACCAATCTTTTCGTGCGCTTTGTACGCAAGCCCGCTAGTGCCGTGTGCTCAACGGTAGGCGCAGGTCTTTTTTTCAACACATGTACGGCCGACCAGTATCTGTCTATCATCCTGACAGGCAACTTGTTTAAGGACCTTTATCAGAGCCGCAGACTTGAGAGCAGGCTGCTGAGCCGCACCGTAGAAGACTCTGTAACGGTTACTTCCGTGCTGATACCATGGAACTCGTGCGGCATGACTCAGGCCACGGTGCTTGGCGTAAGCACGCTGACCTATCTGCCCTACTGCTTCTTCAACATACTCAGTCCGCTGATCTCCATCCTCGTAGCATTCACAGGCTTTAAGATAAAACGGCTGATTACGTCAACAAGCGACGAAGCTCCGGTTGAAGCAATAAGGCAGACAGCATAATTACGTGAAATAAACTAACGCTGCTGATGCAGCGCAGAATGAAATGACCGCCGCGCAGTCAACAATCAGTTGCTGCGCGGCGGTCATCATTCCATATGGCACGGCTGCATCAAATCGTTGTTATTCCGTAACTCACACCTCGACATAAGCTATATATGCAGGCTTGCAGCACAGACCTCATAGCTGCAAGAAACCGGACAAAATGCCACCCAAACAAGACCAATATGCAAAAGGCCGTCTTTTAGCTTCTAAAAGGTAGCCTTTTACAAGCTGAAAAGCCACCTTTTGCAGTCTAATTTGTGACCTTTCATAAAGCCAAATACAGCTATTCACATAACAAGTTGACTATCAACAATATACAGTCATACACTATAACATCAGCAAGCAGCAGGCAACACCTTTTTTGCATCATAAATGCAAACAGCATAAGGCATCAAGTCTATTCTCTTGATATAGAATATTGCAACCTGAAAAGCCTTAATTTATCGGCATGATGTTACCATAAGCCTAAATCACATTCTGCCTCAACCTTCTTCTCGACATCATCAGGAAGCGAAGGGAAGAAGTCGATGCCAGTGATGCGCTCCACCTCGTCTACGGTGTTAACGTATGAATCTTTTGGCCGGTTGCCTGAAGTATTCTTGTAGATAAAGCCTATTGCCTGCGGATTATCACCCGTGCGCAGCACTACTTTGAAAAATGCCTCGGGCACAACCACCTTGTTCTTGCCTATTGTCTTGTGCTTACCTTTATATAATATAGGGCCGCAGACTATATACAGGTCGCCGTATTTCTTAGCCCATTTGCGGCATGCCATCTCCATCTCGTTCCAGTCGTCGCGGTTAAGATTGCCGTTCTGCGGACACATATTGGTAAAGAGGAACGACTCCTCCATGGCCTTCTTGCTCCATTTGTTGTCGGCAGCCGGACACATGTGGCCACGGTCGTAGCCCGAATTATAGTAGTCCCAGTCTGTTGCGCGCGGCTCCGGCACTTCCGTGTCCTCTGCAAAGTCTACGCCCGAGCGCTTTGCGCTTCCCTCGGTGCGTTCAGCCGTAAGATGCCATGCCACCCAGTTCGGCAGCAGAGTGGTCTTGTTATACGATGCCACATACCCCGTGCGCTTCAGTATCTGCTCAGGTGTCCCCTTCGGTGATGTCTGCATAACCAGCTTGTCATCAGCTTCTGCTGCTCCGGCAGACGCATCGCATGCCCCGGCCTCGCCGTTTTTCTGGTCAAGTTCCTCTACCAGCGCCTTGCCAGCCTCGCTGATAAGCGCCTTGTTATTCTTTGCCAAGTCGCACGAACACAGCGCGACGACCGCAATAAACAATAAAAAATAAGCTCTAAAGTTCTTCATATCATCTGCGAAGATAGCTATTTATACGGTTATAAACAAGAAAATCGGGCTGATTTTACAGCTTATGCTATAAGACCAGCCCGACTCTTTTTATTCTACGTCAGCTTAAACAGGCATGTTTACGCGTCCGTAGTTGTACATTTTCAAAACGTTCACACAATACTTGTTGAACTTCTTGTTGTCTAAAATCCTGTTAACAATCTTTTTCATAATCTTTTTACCTTTCCTATTTTTAATGTCTACCTGTAGGATGCATCTTCACATCCTTGTTATCCTTTTTCCTTTATTTCTAACGCAAAGGTAATACCATTTTCAGCATGTCAGAACGTTTTTGTCTATGAATTTGGCTTATAGTGCCTCTATTTTGACATGCGTCAAACAGGTTGATTTACATCAACGAAAATCTGACATAATGACACCTTATATAATAAAATGCAGCTTTTATTTGCTCATTATCCGCACTTATATTATTTTTGTAAAGCAATCAGAAAAGACATACACACATTTTGCATAACATAAACAAAACCGAAGCAAGAAGTATGAACAACAATGCCATATTGCTGCCCGAATGGGCAAATCAAAGCGCCATACAGCTGACATGGCCGCACGAAGGCACCGACTGGCGTGAGTATCTTGACGATATATGCGCAACATACGCCGAAATGGCTGACGCCATAACACGATATGAGAAGCTGCTCGTGGTTGCCCCTGAGCCGGAATTGGTAAAAAAGGAACTCAGCAAGAAACTGACAAGCTGTCAGTTGGACAATATAATATTCCATAAATGTCCTACAAACGACACATGGGCACGCGACCACGGATTCATAACACTTGGCGGCGACGGCACCTACACGCTGCTCGACTTCCGCTTTAACGGATGGGGCGACAAGTTTGAGGCCGCCCTTGACAACGCCATAAACCGCAGTCTATACGACAACGGTGTCGTAGAAGGCACTTACACCGACCTTAACAGCTTTGTGCTGGAGGGCGGATCCATTGAGAGCGACGGACGCGGCACCGTGCTGACCACAAGTCAGTGTCTTCTGGCACCTCACCGCAACCAGCCGTTAACACGCAGCGAGATAGAGCAGAAACTGAAAAGCATGCTGCATGCCGAACGCATCTTATGGATAGACTACGGACATCTTGAAGGCGACGACACCGACGGCCACATAGACACACTGGTAAGAATAGCTCCCGACGACACCTTATTATATATAGGATGTGACGACAAGAGCGACAGCCACTATGACGACCTGAAACGCATGGAGGAACAGCTGAAGACGTTCCGTACAGCCGACGGCAAGCCATACAGACTGATGCGCCTGCCCATGCCTGCGGCAATATATGACGACGGCGACAGGCTTCCGGCCACTTACGCCAACTATGTGATAGTGAACGGCGCCGTGATTTATCCTACATACAATCAGCTTGACAACGATGCTGAGGCCGAAAGAGTAATTAAAGCGGCCTTCCCCGGCAGAGATGTCATAGGCATAGACAGCCGCACCGTTATACGTCAGCATGGCTCGCTGCACTGCTGTACGATGCAGCTCTACAGCAAAATAACAGAACAGAAACAATAAGCAATAAAAGCATATACGGCTCCTAAAATCCTGAATGTCAACACATAAGGCAGCAGCCGTAAATTAAATCAAACGAAACAACAGCAAAACAGAATGAAAACAGGAATAATTCAGCAGCATAACACAGCTGACAAGAAATACAACATGCAGCGCCTTGCAGAAAGCATAAAGGCACTTGCATCTGAAGGAGCAGAACTGATAATATTGCAGGAGTTGCATAACTCGCTGTACTTCTGCCAAGTTGAGAACGTCAACAACTTCGACCTGGCAGAGCCGATACCCGGTCCGTCGACCGAGTTTTTCGGCAGTCTGGCCAAAGAACTTGGAGTGGTAATCGTCACTTCGCTTTTCGAAAAACGTGCAGCAGGACTTTACCACAACACTGCCGTAGTGATAGAACGCGACGGAACTATAGCAGGCAAATACCGCAAGATGCACATTCCTGACGATCCTGCATATTACGAGAAGTTTTATTTCACACCAGGCGACCTTGGTTTCCACCCCATTGACACATCTGTAGGACGTCTCGGCGTGCTCGTATGCTGGGATCAGTGGTATCCGGAAGCAGCCCGTCTGATGGCTCTTCAGGGCGCCGAAATGCTAATCTACCCTACTGCCATAGGCTTTGAAAGCTCTGACGAACCTGCAGAACAGCAGCGCCAGCGCGAGGCATGGACAACAGTGCAGCGCGGACATGCCGTAGCCAACGGGCTGCCTGTGGTTGCCGTAAACCGCGTAGGACACGAGACCGACCCGTCGGGAATGACCGGAGGTATAGAGTTCTGGGGCAGCTCATTCGTTGCCGGACCGCAGGGCGAACTGCTATACAGGGCATCAGACCATGAGGAAGAGCGCAAAATAATAGACATCGACCTGGCCCACAGCGAGCAGGTGCGCCGTTGGTGGCCGTTCCTTCGCGACCGCCGCATAGATAAATACACTGATATTGTGAAGCGCTTTATCGACTGAGACATCACATCATGGCATTAAAGCCCCAATCGGTTACTAGAATCCGGTCGGGATTTTGCTTAATATTGAGCGTATTTTTGTTTGATTTTTTGCAGACATGCGGGCTATGTCAAGAAAAAGATAGCAAAAAGGCGCCGATATAAACAATAAGACGGGCAGAAAGCATGAATGCATAAAATAGATAAAACAGTATTCTGTCTAATTACCGGTTGAGGTTAAATTCATAATGTCACATATGTCTCATTTGTCTCATAAATAATTAAAACAGCAATGGAAGGAATAATCTTAGGACTCCTCATCCCCCTGATGGGCACAATGTTAGGCTCAGGTTTCGTGTTTTTCATGAAGAAAGACATGCCCCCGCTGCTGCAGAAAGCCCTGCTTGGCTTTGCCTCAGGCGTTATGGTGGCAGCCTCGGTGTGGTCGCTTCTAATACCCAGCATGAATATGTGCAGCCATATGGACAAATGGTCTGTCATGCCTGCAGCTGTCGGTTTTCTGGCCGGCATAGGCTTCCTGCTGGCCATCGACTATATCACACCACACCTTCATCTTGGCAAGTCTAAGCCCGAAGGACCGCGCAGTCATCTGTCACGCACGGCAATGCTTTCGCTAGCCGTCACCATACACAATCTTCCTGAAGGCATGGCTGTAGGCGTCGTACTTGCAGGAGCAATGCAGAGCGGAGCCGGTATAACGGCAGCCGCAGCCCTTGCCATGTCACTTGGTATTGCAATACAGAACATTCCCGAAGGTGCAATCATATCTATGCCCATGCGCGCAGAGGGCAACAGCCGCATGAAGTCGTTTCTTTTAGGCAGTCTCAGCGGAATAGTTGAGCCGTTAGGCGGACTTATTGTCATTCTGCTTGCCTCGATGATGACGCCCGTGTTGCCTTATCTTCTGGCCTTTGCGGCAGGAGCTATGATCTACGTTGTTGTCGAGGAGCTTATCCCCGAAGCCTCTGAAGGCGAACACTCCAACATAGGCGTAATTGGCTTTTCCGCCGGTTTTGTCCTCATGATGATTCTTGATGTCGTGCTGGGATAAGAGATGATAATTTAAAATTGAGAATGGAGGATGGAGAATTATGATTACTCTTGATGGATAGGAGTAATAAAACAAATCATAATTCTCCATCCTCCATTCTCAATTTTAAATTTTCTAAATAAGATTTAGAACATCAGCTACAATTTGTTCCTCGGTCAGATGGTTGTCGCGCAGCAGCTGCTCAACATCATATCTGTCGTAAAGGGCCTTACGCACGCCGAAACATATTGTCTTCATTTCCGATGGTCCGTAATAGCGGCTTATACGCTCTCCGAAGCCACCGTCTACGCATCCGTCTTCTATCGTAACAACCAGTTTGTGGTCTTTCTTCAGATTTTCAAGCATTTCTTCGTCAATACCGGACACAAAACGGGGATTGATAAGCGTGGCATTTATACCTTTACCGGCAAGCATATCTACCACCTTCTGACCCTTCTGATAGAAGTCGCCAAGAGCAATCACGGCCACAGTGTCGCCCTTTTTATCCATCTTATACTTATTCAGCTGGCTGTAGTCCGTGTCATACTTCTCATCGCTATGTGCCACGAGAGCCTCCGGTATGCGTATTGCCACAGGATATTCTGTCTGCTTTATAGCCCAGTCTTCCATGGCAACAAACTCTTCGTATGTCGTCGGGGCAAGATAAACAAGATTAGGAATATGACTGAGCATAGGAATATCAAAGAAACAAATATGCGTTATGTCGTTCATTCCGTAGACAGACGCGCCGACAACATTTATCACAGCAGCGTTTCCGTTCACACAGAGATCCTGTGCAATCTGGTCATAGGTACGCTGAATAAATGTGGCATAGGTCGTGTAAACAGGTCTTACGCCGCCTTTAGCCATACCGGAACTCAAAGCCACGGCTTCTTCCTCGGCAATGCCAACGTCGATATACTGGCGTCCCATCTGTTTTCTTATCTCCGGAGTAAAGCCTGCTCCACCAGGAACGGCAGACACGACGGCAACCAACTTCGAATCGTTCTTTGCCTTCTCTGCAAGATATTGGCCTATAAGTGCCGGAAAATACTCCTCGCCATCACCTGCAGAAGCCTTCAGATTACCTGTCTCAAGGTCGAAAGGCATGCTCCAGTGGAATCTTTCCTTGTTCTCTACTGCAGGCGCATAGCCATGTCCTTTCTCCGTATGAATGTGTACAACGACAGGGCGTTCGGCGTCCTTCACTTGCTTAAATGCGGCTATAAGCGAGGCTATGTTGTTGCCGTCCTCAACATAAACATAGTCGAGTCCCATAGCCTTAAAGAAGTTTAGTTCTGCTTTTCCGGCTGTATCACGCAGCAGCTTCAGGTTTCCATACAGTCCTCCGTGGTTCTCGGCAATAGACATCTCGTTATCGTTAACCACTATTATCATGTTTGTACCTATCTCAGCGGCCATGTCAAAGCCCTCAAAGGCCTCGCCTCCACTCAGAGATCCGTCACCGATAACAGCCACTATATTCTCCTTTCCGCCCCGTATGTCGCGCGCTTTCTGCAATCCTGTAGCCAAAGCCACAGACGTAGAAGTGTGTCCTATCTCAAAACAGTCATATTCAGGCGACTCTTCCGGCGAGCTGTATCCTGACACATCATCAAAGCGCTTGTTGTCTAAATATCCGTAAGCGCGGCCTGTAAGCATCTTATAAGGATAAACCTGATGAGACACATCGAACACGATTTTGTCCTCGGGAATGTCAAAAACATACACAAGTGCTATCGTCGCCTCTGTTATACCGAGGTTAGGGCCCACGTGACCTCCGTGATTGCTGACACGGTTAAGCACACCTTCACGAATTTCTCCGGCAAGGACATCGAGCTGCTCAATACTAAGTTTGCGGACATCCTGCGGACTATTAATTTTCTCTAAATACATAAATATATTTCCATTTATCTTATTTCAAAGGCAAAATTACAACAAACCCTACAAAAACAGGATAAACAAATTACATTAAAAAGTAAACATTCTACTTTTTCACACCTTTCAGGCAGTAAACATTAAGCCATTCAAGACACCCTAGTTGGTGTGATGAATGGCCATTACCCCACTGCTGAACAGCCATAAAAGCAAGCCTGACTGCAGCATATTTCACATCTTACGCCTCGATTTTCACATTCAGCTTTCAGTTCATACGAGGCGTTAAGGATTATTTCTCTCCGTCATTCTCAGGAGCCACATATTTGCCGTCAACCTTCAACGGCTCAACATGAAGCCCCACATGAGTATCTTCACCAAAATGCTCACGCAGTTTCTCTTCTATATCGCTTGCCCTTCTGTGGGCCTCATAAAGAGATATGTCTCCCGGCATACGCAGGTGCATCTCTATCGCTATGTTGTTTCCTATACGCCTTGTGCGCAGGTTATGTATTCCGCTCACGCCGATTTCACTTTCGGCAATGCTCTTTATCTCTTTCTCCACATCATCAGAAAGACTCTTTTCCAGCAGTTCATCAGATGCCTGACGAATCAGTGTCAGGGCTGTCTTGATGATGAACAGACTCACAACAACAGCTGCTATCGGGTCAAGCACGGCCCAACGGGAGCCCAGGAATATGGCTCCGCCAATACCCAAAGCCGTACCTATTGACGAGAAAGCATCGCTTCTGTGATGCCATGCATTAGCTATGACAGCCTGAGAGTCGACAGCCTTGCCTACCTTAACAGTAAAACGATAAACCCACTCTTTTAGAACCACGCTGAGCACAGCGGCAATGAATGCCACATATCCGGGCTGCTGAAGAGGCTCACCGTTAAGGGCCATTATGATTTTCTCCGCTCCGCCATAGCAAATCATCACTCCCACAAAGAGCAAGGCCAGTCCGATGAGCGATGTTGCAAGAGTCTCATACTTGCCGTGTCCATAATCGTGGTCGCTGTCCTGCGGTTTGTTACTCAGCTTGACAAACAGCAGAACGACAATATCCGTTATCAAGTCTGACAATGAATGGACAGCATCGGCAATCATGGCGGCCGAATGTCCAAGTATTCCGAACACAAACTTCAGCACGACAAGAACAATGTTGACCACGCTTCCAAGCACAGTCACCTTGTAGATTTTCTTTTCACGCGTTTTCTTATCCATCATTTTTACCTGTAAACCAATATTTATAAAAACCGATAATTATTTTATCCTCAATATAAAGTTGACGCTTCCGCCGCCAGACTTTTGTCTGGCAGCAGAAACGTCACATAATATCATATATGCTGCAATCTCTTCATACACACCATAACATGCAGCCCGGCTTATTGCCGCTCCTCATGTTCTTTCTTGCCAAACTCCGGATCGATGTCGACAAATGCCGCGACAAGGAATGTGATGATACAAAGAATGACAACTATGATGAAGAACCACAGATAGCCCACAAGCTCCTGAAGATATCCTGCCACAAGTCCGGGCAGCATCATCGACAGCGCCATCAGCGCCGTACACAGTGCATAGTGAGACGTCTTATATTCACCCTGACTATAATAAATAAGGTAGAGCATGTAAGCCGTAAAGCCGAAGCCATAGCCAAACTGCTCAATAAACACGCACACGTTGATAATAATGAAACTGTCGGGCATGGCGTAGCTCAGATAAACATAGACAAGGTCAGGCAGCGTTATGGCGCACACCATGGGCCACAGCCACTTCTTCAGTCCGTCGCGTCCGGCAGCCATTCCGCCCAGAATACCTCCGAGCGTAAGTCCTATTATGCCAACCGTGCCCTGCACAAAGCCATACTCCTGAGGTGAAAGTCCCAGTCCGCCGTTGCTTCCGCTGTCGATAAGAAACAGCGAAGAAACCTTCGCCAAAAGTCCTTCGGGCATACGGTAAAAGAGCATGAACAGGAAAGCTATGAGCACCTGTTTTGCCGGCATCTTGGTGAAAAACGTCTTTACAGACAACACCAGCTTTGTCCACACCTCACGTGCACCGGCATTGCGCAGTCCGCGGTCTGACACAGGACACGGCAACACCAGACTATGCCACAGCCACAAGGCTATGAACAAGCCCGTAACGCCATAGAACATAAGGCTCCACGAATACTTTATGCTGTTGCGGAAAAGCACCTGCAAGTTACCTGCAATCATCACAAGGACGCCCTGTCCGAATATTGTCGCAAACCTGTAGAACGTACTTCTGATACCTACAAACCACGCCTGTTTATGCTGGTCCATGCCGAGCATATAGAAGCCGTCGGCAGCTATGTCGTGCGTAGCACTACTGAACGCCATCACCCAAAAGAAAAACAGCGTGCCCTGAAGCCAGAAACTGGTGGGAATGGTGAACGCCACGCCGCCAAAAGCCGCACCGATGAGCAGCTGCATGGTGATTATCCACCAGCGCTTGGTCTTGACAATATCTACAAACGGACTCCAAAGCGGCTTTATTACCCAGGGCAGATACAGCCACGAGGTGTAGAACGTAATCTCTGCGTTTGTCAGTCCGAGCTGCTTATACAGGATGAGCGAAATTGTCATCACAGCCACATAAGGCAGTCCCTCGGCAAAATATAGTGTAGGAACCCAGCTCCAGGGGTTCCTGCTCAACTTCTTACCAGAATTCATTTTCTTGTTCAAAGTTTTATGTTAACCATATATTTTTCTTATTTCCGCACCGCGGTAGTAGTGCAGAAGTATCTCATCATACTTATATCCGCGCTCGCCCATCACGGCAGCACCGATCTGACAGAGGCCTACTCCGTGGCCCCAGCCTGCACCGGTAAGCACAAAGCGCTGCGGCACGCCGTTGCTGATATCAGCCTTGTCAACGACAAACGCACTGCTGTAAAGATGGCTCTCGCTCAGCACGCGCCTTATTTCAAGCTCCTTGCCGATGGTGAACGAGCCCTTCGTGCCCACAATCTTCAGCTTCCATATACGTCCGCTCTTTCCGCGGGCAACAGGCTGCAGGTCGACAATATCACCGAGATCCAGTTTCAACTTGGCTGCAATAAGTCCTGCCAGCTGCTCCTGTGTGTACTCCACCTTCCAACGGTAGAAGTCGGCAGTCTCCTGGTCATAGTCGTTGAGCACCTGCGACAATATCTTCTTGTCGTGCGTGTTGCAGAAGGCTTCGCCGTTGCCTCTTATCCATGCCTCGGCCTCATCTTCCTTCGTCAGGTCGGGCAGCACGGCTCCGCCTAAAGCATTGTCGCGCAGGGCCACCAGATATGGCTGCGGCGTGTCTTCCCAGCAATACTGATACTCCTCGGTTATGCCGCCGCAGCATTTGCTGAAACGGGCATCGCAGATGTCCTCGCCCGACATCAGTATCTGTCCGCGAGTCTCGCTCACGGCCTGCTCCACATGCCTGTTCTTGGCTTTGGTTATGCCCTGATAGCGCTGACAATGGTCGTCGGCACACACGTCGAATATGGTATGGTCGTCGCGGTCGTACCAGCGTATCAGCTCGTCGTCTTTCTTGATGAACGAGAAGAATCCGTTGCCTCCGCTGCTCTGACGCTTGCGGCGCTCCATCTGTGCCAGCAGCCAGCTGCGCGATATTACGGCATGAGCCTTGAGGAACTCAAGCGACGAAGTGGCTTTCATCTCGCTTGAGATGACGCTTATCAGATAGTTTTCCACGGGCAGGCGGTTGATGGCACATATCTTGTCGGCCTCAACAACTATTTTCAGCGTACCCTGAAAAGTCTGTGTCTCCTTGCGCTCCCAATGGAAGTTTACTCCAATGGTTACGTCGCTCAGCGAGAACGACGCATCCTTGTCACAAGGCGTAAACGTAAGTTCACGGTAAAGATTGCCGTTCCACAGGATGCCTCCCTCTGAGAACGACACCTGCTGCGGTCCCGTGATAACCTCGCCCTTTGCCATATACTCGCCGTTGAGTGAGAAGCAGATGCTCTCGGCGCTTACAATGCCTACATGCACCTCTGGCTCAACATGCTTGTAAAGCCTTGCGCCCGGAGCCTCGCCACAATGTGCCGATGCCTTTATCTTAGCCACAACCTCACACATTTCGTCATCCGTTATGGCCACCTCGCGCAATATGCCTTCGGCCTGTTCTGCCGTCAGCCGCTCAAAGTCTTCTCTTCGCGGTGTTATTATCAGTCCTGCCATGTCGAGCGCGCCCGGACTGACAAGCATCTTGACGTCGCCGTCTGCCGAATAGCAGTCGGGTCTGTGCTTGCGGCGCGGAAATACCACCGTCAGCCACTGGCCTGCAGACATCCAGCTCACTACATTCATCATAGGCTCTATGTCGCCGTCATGCATAGGCAAAGCATTGTACACACAGCGGAAGAGTCTCTCGTCGGCCTCGGCATTGCGGCTCCTTATCAGCAAGGCCGGACATGCCCAGCTGTTGATGACTGATATGTCGTTGTCGGCGTCGAGCGCATGCACCACCGTTATGTCGCGCACCAGTCTCGACCATGATGCCTGCAGGGGCACCTTGCCGCTCGTTCCGGCCTGGAAGTGCATGTGGTCAGGAGCAGATGCTCCGCACTTCGGACCGTTATAGAACACCATAATGTCGGGATTCTGCGTCAGTATGGCGTGCATCTCTCCGTAATATTCGAGTATGTGCTGCGGCTGATGCTTCACTGCCGGCAGCGTGAAGTGTACGGGAAGTATGGGATATGGATTAACCAGTATGTCGAAGTTGTCGTCAAAGCGCTTTATCTGCTGCTCCTGCGGACGGTTCTCCTTGCACAGGAAGCATGGGCGCTTGCTTATCGAGGCCTTGTCTATCGAAGCTCCGGTTGACACCATGCGGGCAGGGTTAAACTGTGCCACGAGGGGCATTCCGCCGTCGCTAAGGTCGCGTGTGAGCACCTCCTGCAGGTCTCTGAAGTTGTGGCGTGCCAGGCTCCACGTCTCTATCTGTCTGTTGAAGAAGCGATAGAGCGAACTGTCTGCCATCATGTCAGCCTTGCCGGCTGTCATCTGCTGACGTGCCAACAGCTCCATGGTGCGCAGGCGGTCTTTATACAGATTGTTGGCGTTGACCTTGTCTACGGTCAGCGCTGCGTCGCTGTTGCCGCCCCAACGGCGGCACAGATACAGTTCGGTGAATATTCTGCCTATCTTATAGCGCCTGCTGAAGGCCAGTCCGGCAGCATAGTCTTCGCCGTAGCTTGTGTTCGGGAAACGTATCTGCCTGAGCAGCGGCGTGAAGAACGCGCGTGGCGCTCCCAGTCCGTTGATTCGCAGGGCGTTGTTGCATCCGTTGTCGTCGGTCCATTCTGCATGACTTATAAGTCCCGGCGGCAGCGTGTTAAGGTCGAAGTCGCACATACGGTAGCTGCCTACAATCATGGCGGCACGCTGCCTGTAGAACTCGTCGACAATAGTCTGCAGCGTGTTTTCCGACGAATAGAGATCGTCGCTGTCGAGCTGTACGGCAAAGCGTCCGCACCGCTCGTCGTCTATGGCAAGGTTCCAGCATCCGCCAATGCCAAGGTCTGTGCGCTGCGGCACAATGTGTATCAGAGGAGCGCGCCCGTCGCTCTTCGCGGCATACTGCTCCAACAGCTTCGTAGTGTTGTCGGTCGAATGGTTGTCAACGACGATGACGTTGAACGGAAAACTTGTTTTCTGCGACAGCGCGCTGTCAACGGCATCGCATATTGTCTTTTCACGGTTGCGCACGGGTATCACAACTGACGCCTCGTATTCGAAGTCCTGCTCGTTGAAGTCGGGCTCACGATAGAGTGATGTGTCGATTAGGGCGCCAACGGCCTTCAGGTGTGCCGTAACGGCCTGCTCCATCTCTATCTGCACCTCACGGTTGGCAGGGTTGACATAGTCAAACTGCTTGACGCCGCTGGCCCTGAGGTCTCTCTCCTCTTCTGTGTAAAGCAGCTCGTTGATATGGAACAGGCGTCCGCAGCGGCTGAGATAGAGCCACAGCTCATACCATCCTGCAAATCTGTATGCCGACTCTTCTACGTCGCGCGCAAACCTGTTGAGCAGCGTGCCTTTGATCATAACCACGCTGCCGAAGTCGAAGTCGTCGCGCAGACTGCCTTCCTGCCAGTCTATCACGGGGTGTGGCTTTGGTTCGCCGTTCTCTACCGATATGCGGTCGCTGTACACCATCGACGCGTCGGTCTCGGCTGCCACACGCATCATGCGCTGTATTGAATACTGCCCAAGACTTACGGGCACGGTCTTCAGGAATACCAGTGCATAGTCGGCCATGCAGCTCTCGGCTATGGCGTGCATTGCCGATGCCGACAGCAGGCCGTCGACGGCAATAAACGAGCAGTTTTCGGGCACGGGTGTGCTCATAGCCATATCTTGTGTAACCATCAGGTTTATATGCCGTATCATGCGGCTGCCTTTAAGCTGACGCAGGGTGTTGGCCACCGCACTGATGTCAGCGCAAGGCAAGAAGCAGTCTATTGTTCCTCTCATTTCTGTTTTTTCATAAATTGTTACGCCGCGCCTGCCGCTCCATGCCGCCACACGCGGAGGCACGCAACAAAGCCACGGCGACTCGTAATTATATTGACATGCAAAAGTACACAAAAATCCTGACAACTCGGTTGCATTTACCCGAAAATAGACATGGCACAAAATCAAAATCAGCAAAAAAGATGACGGCCATATCCACCAACACGTTTTCACCTTACGCAACAATGCCTCATGGCTTGCCCCTGCGTCCGTTTCAACGGATAACGGCAAGGATATTGCATCTCACGAAATGACGCGCCGTCTTATTCACCTTCATTAACATCAAGCACATTTTAGTGCCTATAATTTTAACTTTTCATTTTTCATGTTTTAGCAAAATACATCTGCCCAAAACAGCCCTAACACCACAACTCCAGGCATATCAGCATGCAGTCTGTGGTCTTTCGTATTGCAAAAGGTATGCTCTTGCAGCATAAAAGACCGCCTTTTACATAGCCGTTTGATACCTATTGGTGCCCAAAACCGCCTTAATCAGGGGCTAAAAGGACGCAAAATGGATACAAAAGAAGCTGTAAAAACACTGCCACACAAGCTATCCCAAGCATCAATTTTGCGTACCTATCTGACTGTCAGCATCTTGCAAACAACGGCATAAAACGGGCATTTCTCGCCGGAAACTTTACTCCGTTTATAAATAATGCCATTTTCAAACTTTTTAAGTTAAACAGAACTACGTCAATTTAACCTACATTAACCATAAAACATTACACCATCAAACCAAATATATACACTGCCAACCGCCGGCATTACACTCAAAACCCAGCCGTACCTTTCGCGTTTCCGCATACAAAAGGCCTGCATAATGCCGGCATGCAACAATATGGCAACACATTTATAATAAAGAAAAAACATTAAACATCCCGATTATCTCACTTTTTTTAGCTAACTTTGTCGGCCGTAAACAAAGAATTTTTGAGATGGAACAAAGCACTACACCGTTATTGGGATTAACACTTAACGAACTTAAAGATGTTGCCAAAGCCATGGGCATGCCGGCTTTTGCGGGGGCTCAGATGGCCAAATGGCTATATACTCAGCACGTAAGCTCAATCGACGACATGCTGAACATCTCGAAAGCTAACCGCGAAAAGCTGAAACAGCACTACCGCATAGGATGCCTGCCGCCGGCCGACTGCCAGAAGTCTGTTGACGGAACGATAAAATATCTGTTCCCGACGGAGAGCGGTAAGTTTGTCGAGACGGTTTACATACCCGACAAAGACCGCGCCACGCTGTGCGTGTCGTCGCAGGTGGGATGCAAGATGAACTGCCTGTTCTGCCAGACCGGCAAGCAGGGCTTTGAGGGCAGCCTCACAGCCACCGACATACTTAATCAGATATACTCGCTGCCCGAGCGCGACAAGCTGACAAACATCGTGTTTATGGGCCAGGGAGAGCCTATGGACAACCTTGACAACGTGCTCAGGGCTACAGAGATTCTCACAGCCGACTACGGATACGCATGGAGCCCCAAGCGTATCACGGTGAGCAGCGTAGGCGTAAAGAACAAGCTGAAGAGGTTTATCGAGGAGAGCGAATGTCACGTGGCAATAAGCCTCCACTCCCCTGTCCACGAGCAGCGCGCCATGCTCATGCCTGCCGAAAAGGGCATGCCTATCGCAGATGTCGTTGAACTGCTGCGCAACTACGACTTCAGTCATCAGCGCCGCCTGTCGTTCGAATATATCGTATTCGGCGGACTCAACGACTCTATGGTGTTCGCCAAGGAGATTATCCGCCTGCTCAGGGGGCTCGACTGCCGCATCAACCTCATAAGATTCCATCAGATACCGGGCGTTGACCTCCACGGAGCCGACGACGCCACAATGGAGAAGCTGCGCGACTATCTTACGTCTCACGGCGTGTTCACAACAATAAGGGCCAGTCGCGGACAGGACATCTATGCTGCCTGCGGACTGCTCAGCACGGCAAGGAAGGAGAGTCAGGATAAGTGACAAAGTGTCTGCGGCTATTGCTTCTGACGGCCATCGTGGCCTTATGCTCATGCAGCGGCGGCCCGCAGTCGCTGTTGCCCAAGAGCGGCGGACGGCCTTACGAGGTTCTGCTCGTGGCTTCCGACAGGCGTTGCGCAGCCGTAGTAGACAGCGTCCTGACGCAGGACATGCCTTCGCTGCCACAGCGCGAGCCGATGTTCGACGTGTCGCTGATAGACACCACACGCTTTAACCAGACCACACGGCTGGCGCGCTGCATAGTAATAGTAACCGTCAATCCGGCGGTGTTCACGTCGACACGCATAAGATACGAGAAAAACGTATGGGCAAGACCGCAGCTCGTGGTATATGTCAACACGCCGTCGGCATCACAGCTCAGCCAATATATGGCAAAGGCTGGCCACCGGCTCACAAGTCTGCTGACAAGGGCAGAAATAAACACGGCAATATCAACGCTGCGCGCCGGAAGCAACCGCAAGGCCGAGAGCAGCATAAGGCGTATGTTCGGATGGAACATGCTCATACCTGCCGAAATGAAGGCGGGCAAGACGGGACGCAACTTTATATGGCTTTCGGACAACAGGCCCGACCGCATGCGCAACATCTGCGTCTACTCATACGGCGGCACCACTCTCGACGCACACCGCGCCCTGGCTGCGCGCGACAGCGTCATGGGCCTCAACATACCGGGCGAAACCGACGGCATGTATATGCAGACAACTCCCGGAAGCGTGACGGCAGGACTGACAACAGAAGACGGACGCACCGTGATGATAAGCCGCGGACTGTGGGAGATGCGCAACGACGCCATGGGCGGACCGTTCGTGTCGCTCTCTACAGTCGACTCAGTCAACAGCCGCATCATAGTGGCAGAGGCTTTTGTCTATGCGCCGGGCACCAACAAGCGCAACCTGATAAGGAGTGCCGAGGCTGCACTATACACTCTAGGCATGCACGCCGCCAGCGGCAGTAACAGCAAAGGCAGCCGGCAGACCGACTGACATAAGGTTAAGAAAGAAACAGATATAACAAACATATACGAATATGGAAAACAGAAAACTACGCGTTGCCATAACGCACGGAGATACTAACGGCATAGGGTATGAAATAATATTCAAGACATTCTCTGAGCCGGCCATGCTTGAATTATGCACACCTATCATCTACGGCTCGCCCAAGGTGGCAGCCTATCACCGCAATGCTCTCGGCATTCAGGGCAACTTCACCATAATCAACTCGGCTGCCGAAGCCCACAACAACAAGGTGAACCTGCTCACCACTTTCGATCAGGAGATAAAGGTTGACCTTGGCAATCCGTCTAAAGAGGCTGGCATGGCATCGCTCGCTGCTCTCGAAAAGGCAATGGCCGACTACAAGGAGGGACTGTTCGACGTGCTCGTAACGGCACCTATCAACAAGAACAACATACAGAGCGACGACTTCCATTTCTGCGGCCACACCGAATATATCGAGGAGCGTGCGGGCAATGGCAACAAGGCTCTCATGATATTGCTCAACGACATGCTGCGCGTGGCTCTCGTAACCACACATCTGCCCATCAGAGACGTTGCTGCGGCTATAACCAAAGAGAGCATCATAGAGAAGGCAACGATATTCCACAATTCGCTGAAACGCGACTTCCGAATCTCTAACCCGCGCATCGCCGTGCTGGCGCTCAATCCTCATGCAGGCGACGACGGACTGCTGGGACGCGAGGAACAGGAGGTTATCATACCGGCCATCAAAGAGCTGTCTGACAACGGCATACGTGCCTTCGGACCATACGCAGCCGACGGTTTCTTCGGACATGAGAGCTACACTGCATTCGACGGCGTACTGGCCATGTATCACGACCAGGGCCTGGCTCCGTTCAAGTGTCTCGACCTCGGCAACGGTGTAAACTTCACTGCCGGACTGCCTATCGTGCGCACATCGCCCGACCACGGCACGGCATACGACATCGCAGGCAAGAACATGGCTGACGAAAGCTCTTTCAGAAATGCCATATATCTCGCACTCGACGTCTTCCGCAACCGCATCGAATACGACGAGCCTTTCAACAATCCGCTGAAGAAGCTCTATCACGAGAAACGTGACGACAGCGAGAAGGCACGGTTCTCTATAAACAAGTTTAAGGAACAGGACAACAGCGGCGACGACAAAAACGCCAAAGATGAATAACTTCAGGTGAGACATCTTGATTCGGCATGGCTGGCAGCTTGACTTTAGCGCAGAGCATGGACACTGACAAACAGATGACCTGCCCCGAAAGTCTGCAAAAATAAGTCATAAAGGCGACGGCATCGCCTTTATGACGACAGAAAGACAGACTGCAAACGCAAGGACAGGCATCCGACTGCGCTCCGGCATGGCCGTGCTTAACATAAACTCACTTATAATAAACCGCATCGTCTGATTACACAGTGCGATGAAATGCCTGGCGGGCAACATAAAAGATTAAATATGAAAAAGAAATATCAGAACGCATTTTTTGTGTTCGGAATAGTTGTGCTCATCATCATGATAACACAACTCGACTTCAAACAGGTGTGGGACGGCCTTCAGCATGCCGGCTACTGGTCTTTCGCCGTTGTGGCCTTATGGGCCTTTCTGTATATATTCAATACCGCCACATGGTATATTATAATAAGGAGCGGCTCTGACGAGAAGCCCAAGATCAACTTCTGGTGGCTCTACAAGATTACCGTTTCGGGCTTTGCCCTCAACTACGCCACGCCCGGCGGACTCATGGGCGGCGAGCCTTACCGCGTGATGTCTTTGTCGCCTAAGATAGGCACAGAGCGTGCCTCGTCGTCGGTCATACTCTATGCCATGACCCACATATTCAGCCATTTTCTGTTCTGGCTGCTCTCCATCCTGCTCTTTCTGCTCACCGAGAAGGCAAACTTCGTAACGGGCATTGTCCTTGCGCTCTCAGGCGCATTCTGCATCCTCGGCGTATGGTTCTTCATCAAAGGCTATCAGAAGGGCATGGCCGTAAGGATAATGAACCTGATAAAGCACATCCCGGGCATAAAGAAACGCTCGCGCAACTTTATCGACAAGCATAAGGAACAGCTCGACACCATCGACCGCCAGATTGCGGCACTTCACCGTCAGAACAAGAAGTCGTTTGTCTCTGCCGTAATGCTAGAGCTTGTCTGCCGCTTTCTTTCTGCATTCGAGATTCTTTTTGTACTGCGCGTCCTCACACCGGATGTCGGCTTTGCCCCATGCGTGCTTATCCTGGCCTTCACCAGTCTTTTCGCCAACCTGCTGTTCTTCATTCCCCTTCAGCTCGGCGGCCGTGAGGGCGGCTTCATCATGTCTACCGCCAGTCTCGCCATGTCTGCCAGCGCCGGCATCTTCGTAGCCCTTATAGTGCGCATCCGCGAACTCATCTGGACCGCAATAGGACTGCTTTTAATAAAGCTCGAGAAGAAGAACACAGGAGAAGCCGTAAGCGAGAAGATCAAACAACAATAGCCCGGCTTTTTAAGTGAAAAACGAAAAGTTAAGAGTGAAAAAATAAGTTCGACGTTAGTCAATCCAAATGCCAAGTATTGATAATACCTACAAAGCATATAAAATTCCTAACAGGACTTTGCATATGTTTTTCACTTCTTAATGTTTATTTTCGTAAGAATTGTTGTTATAACATTTAATTTTATTTAAAAAAGCTCATTGTACGATTTATATTATTGCTTTTATTATTAAGATAAAGCACAAAATGCTATCTTTGCCAAAGGAACAAATATTTATATCAAGTTAAATAATGGGACAGAAAATGCAACATTCAGATAAGCCAAGTATGGGAAATGTAAAACATTCCCCTAAAGACAAGTTTGTGCTTAATGATGTCTCAAAAGAAGAATTAGAAAAAAGAAGAATACCGATATATTCTTATCTTTTATAATGCTGGAAAGCGCTTATCCGTTTCTTTTTATAATGAATTTAAAAGATGAAGCAAACCAAGATGGTTTGCTTCAAGTAAAACTTTATAGATTCAAATCGACAAAATCAAAAATCACTTACATTGTTAGAGTCGAAAAATATATGTACAATATATACGCTGTAAAGTTTTATCCTAAAAAGTATAAAGACAGCAAAAACAAATACCGTATAGCAACAAACACTTTTGAGCCAAGAAGAATAATAAATACATGTATAAATATTATGCTTTCAATTTATAAAGAAGACACAATGGCTTCTTTTGGCTTTATCGGAGCTAATGGTTTAAATGAGAATAGCACAAATTGCACGAAAAGATATAGAGTGTATTCCAAAATAATGGCTACATACTTTAGCAGTGAGAGATTCTATCACAAAGAAAACAAGGAGAAAAGTGCTTATATGCTTATCAACAAGAAGTCTCTACATAAAGATGAAAATCTTATATCTAAAATAGAATCATTTTTCATGGAACAATATGATTACTTTGATTAAGCTTCATGAGATGATGTATATAAAGCATGAAAAATGTCTATTGGATTTTTACTTTTCACTTAACTTTCGTAAGGCATTGTTTAATTAGCTAACGCTGAAGTTATGATGTAATGCCACATAGGAAGTAATCAGATTGCAAATCTTTATACTTTATTCCGGCGGAGCGCAGATCCGCCGGCACAATAGCAACGTAGTGCGTGTACTTCGTCGATTTTTGTCAATTGTATCACATTGAATAGGATCAACAATGCATTTGACTTCGGTAGTTAGAGGAGTTAAAGAAGGTATAGGAGTTAAAATCATATGCTTTGTGGATTCTTATCATAACTTCATAATCACTACGTTTGCTAATGTTCCGGCAGATCTGCAATTGTCGTGCAAGTGAGAGCAGAAGCAAATTATATTTGGTTATACCGAGCGCAGCCGACAATCAATAGAATTAATCCGCCGGAATTAAATATAAGAACCGAAGGTCAGCGTAGCTAATTTCCTGATCCGCTAAAAAGAATCAACAATACAATTGGATTTTTCACTCTTAACTCTTCACTTAGAAAATACTACTTTAACTCCAAACGATAACATCCACAGGACATTTGGATTTTTCATTTTTAATTTTTGTTGCGCTTTTGTGCCTGCTCTTCACTTCCGTCAGGCATTGTTTAATTTTCGTAAAGTCGGATGGAGCCTCCCCACGGGGGAGGTTTGGAGGGGCTTCTTCACTCTAACTCCCGACAATCCCCCTCAAAGCACGTGATATAACTAAAATTACATTAAAAATGCAATGCATCGGTGTTATATAAAATAAATTATGTAACTTTGCAGAATAAATGAACACTTCTGAATTACAGAAAGTAAAACAGCGTTATAATATCGTCGGCAACTGCGACGGATTAAACCGCGCCATCGATGTGGCCATGCAGGTCGCACCGACAGATCTCTCTGTACTCATAATCGGCGAAAGCGGTGTGGGTAAAGAGATTATTCCACGTATAATACACGACAACTCTCCGCGACGCCGCGAGAAATATTTTGCCATCAACTGCGGATCTATCCCCGAAGGCACGATAGACAGCGAACTGTTCGGCCATGAGAAAGGCTCATTCACCGGTGCCATCGGCGAGAGCGAAGGCTACTTCGGTGTTGCCAACAAGGGCACAATATTCCTCGACGAGGTTGGCGAGCTGCCAATGGCCACACAGGCACGACTGCTCCGCGTTCTCGAAACAGGCGAATACATACGCGTAGGAGGACAGAAGATAATGAAGACAGACGTCAGAATTGTCGCTGCCACCAACGTCAACATGCGCAAGGCCATCAGCGAGGGCCGTTTCCGCGAAGATCTGTATTACAGGCTCAACACCATTCCAATACAGATTCCGCCGCTGCGTGACCGTGGCGAAGACATTCTTCTGCTGTTCCGCCTCTTTGCCATGCAGATGGCCGAGAAATATCATCTGCCCAAAATAACCCTCTCTGACGAGGCCAAATATATAATGCTTAAATATAAGTGGCCCGGCAACGTAAGACAACTGAAGAACATCACAGAACAGATGTCTGTGTTAAGTCAGGAACGCGAAATAAGCGGCGAGGCAATACACAAGTTCATCCCTGAAGACGCCGAGAGCACACAGCTGGCAACGATAAGCTCGCCCGGAAGCCACTCTTATGAGAGCGAACGAGAGATTTTATATAAGATTCTTTATGAGCTCCGCGGCAACGTAAGCGACCTGCGCCGCGACATGAACAGTCTGCGCAAACAGCTCGACGCTGCACGCAGCGCCACGGTAGACACGTCAGCCTCTAACCTGCCGTCTATCATTACAGACCAGCCGTCGGCAACCATCAGCTCACCAGCACGCACAGCGGCACCGACCGTACAAGACGCCGTGGCTGAAGAAATATCAGAGCCCGAAAGTCTTAATCTTGAAGACATAGGACGTCAGATGGTTGAAAAGGCTCTCGAACGCAATGGCGGCAACCGCAAGAAGGCGGCTCAGGAACTTGGCATTTCCGACAGAACATTATACAGAAGAATAAAGCAGTACGGACTGGAGAAATAATGTCCTACGGCCAACGATATGACAAGAAGCTCATATTAAGCAACAAACATTTACAAAGCGGCAACAAACAACTTATGCGAATCAATCATATAAAGACAGCACTATTAACCGTCATGATGCTCCTGCTGGTGTCATGCAGCGTGTCATATAAGTTCAACGGAGCAAGTATCGACTACACCAAGACCAAGACAATACAGATAGCCGACTTCCCCATCCGCTCAAGCTACGTATGGGCTCCCATGGCCAGCATCTTCAACAACCAGCTTAAGGACGTGTTCGCCAACCACACACGCCTCATTCAGGTAAAGCGCAACGGCGACATGAAGATTGAAGGCGAGATAACGCAATATTCGCAGCGCAACAAGGCCGTAACGGCTGAAGGTACATCGGCACAGGCAGAGCTGTCGATGACGGTGAACGTAAGGTTTACCAACAATGCCAACCACAGCGAGGACTTCGAAAAGCAGTTCACTGCCACGTCTACATTCGAGACTACACAGTCGCTCAACTCTGTTCAGGAAGAACTCGTAACACAGATGGTTGAAGACATCACAGATCAGATATTCAACGCTACAGTAGCAAACTGGTAACAAGCAGACTATATGAACATAGACCTCGAGCAGCTAATAAGGCATCCGGAACAGATGGACAAGGAAACGCTCTACGACTTGCGTTCCCTCCTTGCTCTGTATCCCTATTATCAGCCGGCCCGTTTGCTGTTACTGCAAAACCTGTATCTTCTTCACGACCCTTCGTTCGACGAGGAGCTGCGCCGCTCTGCCGTCTACATCACCGACCGCAAGGTGGTGTTCAATCTCGTGGAGGCTGCACACTACAAGCTGCGCACCACACAGCAGGAGAAAAAGACTGAGAAAGACAATAAGAAAGAGGCAGAAGGCGGCAACAGAACCATATCGCTCATAGAGCAGTTCCTCGACACCATACCCGAAGACAAGAAGGAAGAGGAAAACAAGGAGCGCAAAAAGAAGCGCAAGCCAACACCCGCCGACGCTGCCATCGACTATGTGGCCTATCTGCTTGATACTGAAGGCGACACAGACGACACACAGCAGCCCGTCATGAAGGGACAAGACCTCATAGACAACTTCATCAACAACGAGAACGGAAAAATAGAACTGAAGGACGAGCCCGAGTATGTGCCTGAAATAGAGGACAACGACAAAAAAGAGGGCGACGAGAACTATTTTACCGAGACTTTGGCGCAAATTTACATAAAACAAGGCCGATATTCAAAGGCATTGGAAATTATTAAGCGTTTAAATTTGAATTATCCAAAAAAAAATGCTTACTTTGCAGACCAAATCCGATTTTTGGAAAAACTGATAATAAATAATAAATATAAATAAAAGAAAATGTATACATTATTCGTAATCTTAATCGTGCTGGCAGCACTGCTCATGATAGGCATCGTGCTGATCCAGGAGTCTAAAGGAGGAGGACTTGCGTCAAACTTCTCATCATCAAACCAGATCATGGGTGTGCGCAAGACCACTGATTTCATTGAGAAAACAACATGGGGACTTGCAATAGCCATGGTTGTTCTCAGCGTTGTATGCGCTTATGTTGCTCCTAAGGCAACAACATCTGAGAGTGTTATCGAGAAGGCTGCAACAGAACAGCAGCAGACTAACCCGACAAACCTTCCCGGATTTGGCGCTAGCCAGACACAGAAGGCAGCTCCGGCTAAGGCTGGTAACAATGCTCAGAAAGCTGACCAAAAAGCAGCTCCTGCAGCGCCTCAGGCTCCTAAAACACCGGCAAATTAAACAAAAAGCAAAAAAAATACGGGATTTATTTGGTAGTTTAAAATAAATCCCGTACCTTTGCACTCGCTTTAAGACATTAAGCAACTAACACGGTGGATGTAGTTCAGTTGGTTAGAGCGTCAGATTGTGGTTCTGAATGTCGTGGGTTCGAGCCCCACCCTCCACCCAAGCGGAATTCCTAAACGGAGTTCCGTTTTTTGTTATTAGAGGTTGAAGTAATTCATAATTGGATTAAACTGAACGACATTTCATAATTAGCTGCGCTGAACCACGTTTCACAATTAGCTAATGCTGAACTACGTTTCATAATTAGCAAACACAGAAATGGATTTCATAATTGGATTAAGCAAAACTACGTTGCATAAGCACTACGTTCGCTAATGTGCCGGCGGATCTGTGCTCCGCCGGAATTGAGTATCAGAATCTCCTGATCCGATTACTTCCTATGTGGCATTACATCATTTAGACTTCACTTTAATCAGCGGTATTTTTAGCGGATTGAAAATCCTGATATTCAGTAAAGAAAATTATATTTCTTATGGTAGTAATGTCTAATATTTAATTGTTTGTTGAAAAAAATATTTTTATGAGTTTAAAATTACTCAAAGCAAAGATCGCATATAATTATGCAAAGCTGAAGGCTTCACAACTTTATCGTCTGAAAGGTATGCAACAATTCATACTTATAACTGACGACAGCCGACTGCTTGTTATGGATAAATCTGTATTTTACAGACTTCGTAATAACAAGAATATGCCTAATTACATTCAGCCGCTATGCTTCCATGTCTTTCGGTTTGGTATACTCAATGTTTCAAACATGGAAAGAAGTAGCCGGCAATGCCGCTTAATACGCTAATAAACGCAAATTAAGATACTTGCAATACATTCTGAACAAAGCATAAATAGCCGTCTTTTAAAAAACATTTTTGTGAGATATTGTTCTGACCCAGTTTCTCGCAATTTTTTGAAGCGTGCACAAAAGAGCTTTCATGACTCTTTTAAAGTTATAGGCCGCTGCCGTCAGTGTTCGTTCACTCCTGCGCAGGTGAGTATTATCATTGAAGCACTTGGTGAGTCTTAAAACAAAATAACCACTATCATTGTCGGCAATAATGACAGTGGTTATCGGTGATTTTTCTATTTTTCCCATCTAAGACGGTATATATAGCCAGGTTCTGGATTCACAATGCAATATGAATATTGTTTGTTTCCAGAGTTAAAAGGAACACTCTCTATATAATCATAATCCCCATCAATTTGAGCATCTATCTTTTTACGCTCAAATACAGCATTTAAATTATAATTACTTGGTTTATATGGAAGTAATATTCGATAAACCATCATTTCTATGGGACTTTCAAGTTTACAACTTAACCAAGGTTTGGCTTTTCCATCAAAATCGTCATTTTCAGTTTTGATGTTCACCACGGTACACTCATTGTATCTTAGCGGACGATTGAAAAGAATTAGAGCATCATCCCATTTTTCTTTATCTCCATTATGAGATACGTTTCTTATGTTTTGTGCATTAGATGTTATGGTTGGCCTTTTTGTTCCACTCCATTTAAAGTTATAACTAATTTCTGTAAGAAAAAGCCTCTTGCATTGTATCAGTCTATAAACCTCGAAAGTCGAATTTTGACCATCTTTACATTCGAAAGTATAAAAAGACGATATGCTACGATATTCTTTTTCTGAGCTTTCAAGTATTAATTTATTAATACCTCGATATATTACATAAAGTAATACAAGAAGACAAACACAGAAAATAGATAATGCAATAATACACGCAGTCTTATCGTTTACAAATAATGCGACAAAACCTGTAATTGAACAAAGTGACGCAAGCAACGTATACACTCCGCTTACGTATGTTCTAAAAAATGTTATTATTCCGGTTTTATGCATCGGTACCCATAATTACATCCTCCATTATTTGTATAGAGGTGGCTCGAAGGCTCTCTATAATTATTATTGTAATGTTCTAAAAGATTGTTGTTTTGTTATTGACAGTGCTGCTCATTGAGCTGTTATTGCACTTATTACTATTAATCTTGTTATTGTTCTACTTTGCAAAGATAGACATTATTTTGGTAAATACAAAACTTTGAGTAAATGTTTCACAAAAGTTGCACAAATGTTATGCTTTTACACAAATTAAACGTTAAAAATATTGTTTAGCGCATAATAAAGGAGCGAGCAGTCTAACAGGCACCCCTTTATTTATTTACGTTTCCATTCGCCATTTACCAAATCTAACGTTCCTTCACTTATACAGTCAAGCTTGTTTATAAGTTCTTCTTTCAGTTCATCACGTTTTTTGTCAACGTGTCTTTTTAGCCTTCATAACTTTCATTATCATATGCATCTATGACTTTTATTCGCAGATTTAATTTGTCAAGTCCACCTCTCTTGTAAGCATCTATCATCAGCATACACTTTTCTGAATGACTGTTTAATAAATCCTTCAAAGAGTTTAGAAAATCTGAGACATCATTCATTTTCTCTTTCTTGCAACTATTGAAACGTTGCCTATACAAATAATCTCAGCGCAACCCAAACGAAGCTCAGCCCAAGCTAATTATTAATTATGAATTATGAGTTATGAAACGTAGTTCGGTTTAACCCAATTATGAAATGCAGTTCAGCGTTAGCTAATTGTGAATTATGAATTATAATCCATGCGTCTTTAACTCCACAAAGCATTTGACTATAACTCCTATAACTACTTTAGCTCCTTTAACTACCGAGAAACAAAAGCCTCCCCACGGGGGAGGTTTGGTGGGGCTTTCACTCTTTAATTGCGCTTTTGCGCCTGCCTGCTTTTCACTTAATTTCCACTATTTCCCTTACGAAGAACACGCCGTCGTAGTCTTCAGCGAAGCCGGTGTCCCATTTGCCGTTATATTCCAGTCGCAGAGTTACGTCTACAGGGTTGCCGTTTTTCTGTCCTCCCGTTATCTTGTCGTACATATCCTCCAGACGACCGGTCTTGTCCACTATCCAGTATTCGTCATCCGTCCCGTCGGGCCTGAAGGAGCGCACCTCATGAGCCAGACTCATCTCGCCCTTCATCGTGTAAAGCACATCGCGCGACAAGGTGCTGTCAGGTTCATCACATAGCGTTACGCTGTTTTCGTCGAACAGAGGAGCGTCCTGACCAATCTCTACAAACACCACCTTGCCCGGATGGCCGTCGTACATCTCAAAATATCTGCTTCCGCTGTTGCCTACGCCCCATCCGTTGCATGTCGATGCCACAGGCTCCGTCTTCATAAGCTCATCCGTTGCCTTGGCATAGTCGCCGTCAGGAACCATCACGTAGCGTTTCACGCCCTCGCGCCCCGACTTCACCTGCTTAAACTTGCCCGGCTGCTCCTTGTCCCATTCTCCGGCCTTCTCAATGGCGTCTATCACCCCGTTGATGTCATTGCCGTTGATGCTGAACACCTGAATAAGTCTGTGCGGCCTCTCGTCGCCGTCTCTCACCATCACGATGCCCGGAAGCTGCGGATCGGCCATCAGTCTTATCTTATCGTTACGCTGAACCCTCAGCTTCATGCCGGCACCTTTCAGCTCACGCCATTCAAAGCCGGCATGTGCAGTACGCTGCACCCTTCTGCCTTTTATAGGCTCATTGATAGCCGACTTGCGCACATACACCACCTTGTTCATGCGCCTTTCAAGTGTCAGCGTGTCTTTAGCTACGTCGATAATGCGCAGCGTGTCAGAGAAATTTATCGTCTGTCCGTTGCCGATGCTCTCTCCGTCAAGTATAAGACGGTCGCCTTCAGTCCTCCAGTAACAGTATCTCAGCGTAGCCATGCCGATAGACTCCGCGCTGCCGTCGTCGTTAAGACACATGCCCCGCATGTATGCTATTTCCTTAGGCACCTGCTCAATCCAGCATCCCGTCAGGTCTGTTTCGCATCTTCCTGCAAGCGGACTAAGCATCAAAGCCGCCAATAAAACTATCTTTTCCATCTTTTCCTCCTTATTCTATACGTTAATAAACTTCTACGGCACAAATATATGAAATAATTGATTAGCAAGAAGCGCCGTTAAGATTTTTACTCTTTAATTGTCCTTTTTCAACAGAAGCCCATCTGGCTTTTGTGCCAGCTCTTCGTTCTTCACTCTTCACTTCCGTAAGACTGCGGTATTTTTAGCGGATCAGGAGATCCTTATATCATATTCCGGCAGATTTTTCGCTGTGCTCAACAACTCGTGCAAATCAGCCGGAACATTAGTCTTGTTGGTTCTTTTCGCAAGCACTACGTTTGCATTTGACTTTAACTCCTTTAACTACCGAAACAAAGGGTTTTGACTTTTCACTTTTAATTTTTCATTTTTAATTAGCTAACGCTGAACTTCGTTTGCGCTTTGCGCCTGCCCTTCACTCTTATCTTTTCACTTAAATACGCACTACGTTTACTATTGACTCTAACTTCTATAACTACTTTAACTACTATAACTACCAACAATATTAGCATTTGAAACTGCGGTGCTTTTAGCGGATCAAAGATCCTGATATTATATTCCGGCAGATTTTTCGCTGTGCTCAACAACTCGTGCAAATCAGCCGGCACATTAGTCTTGTTGGTTATTATCGAAGATTAATTCTATTGACTGTCGGCTGCACTCGGCATAACCAAATGAGATTTGCTTCTGCTCTCACTTGCACGACAATTGCAGA
>OGIH01000298.1_pt1 | contig 42225 bp, 34 predicted proteins | sample 1571721 | NCBI WGS metagenome assembly OGIH01 (sample SAMEA2582068, study PRJEB24529) | metagenome | biome: Human gut stool | place: China | collected 2011
CAACCTGCTCATCAGCCGGGGGCATTCTTCTATCTATATGTGGAGCACCATCAGCCTGAGTCTGTTGCAAATAGTGGCAACGTGTGCCATGTACCCATACGGGCTGGAGTGGATGCTGCGCATTTTCGTTGCCATCAATATCGGCTGGCTGTTTGTCTGGTTCCACTTTGTCAAGAAGGAGATAGGGTTGGCGCTGCGCGATATGCTGAAAGACATCTCCCCCTATCTGGCAATATCCATCGCATTGGTCACGCTGACACATTATGCCACGCTGCCCATTGAGAACCCCTATCTGGGCTTAGCGGCCAAGGTGGTGATGGTGGCAGGACTCTACGCGCTGATATTGTGGAAGCTGCAATCCGTCATCTTCAAGGAAAGCATCGAATTCCTTTTAAAGAAAAGAAGAATATGAGCCGCATAGCCTATGTCATATCCGCCTATAAGGATGCCCCGCACTTGGCACGTTTGGTAAGGGCGCTGGATGATGATGCCGATTTCTATGTACACATAGACGCAAAGGCAGACATCGCGCCGTTCGAGGAGGCATTGAGGGGCAAGGTTACGTTTGTCCCACGCCACTGGGTGAGCTGGGGAGGTTGGGAGCAAGTGGAATACCAGAAAGAACTGTTGGCTGCCGTCATTCACAGCGGCATGGCATATACCCGCGTAGTATGCCTCACCGGGCAAGACTATCCCCTGTGGGCGAATGAAAAAATTCACCGCTACTTCGACGAGCATCGGGACACGGAGTTCATCGCCGCCATGAACCTGAGCCGCAGCAACAACAGGCAGCAACGCTCCAAAATAGAGCATTACCACTTCTTCCGCGACTTGAAGTGGAACAACCTTTGGTTGAAGAACAAGCTGATTGTGGCTTTGCGCTGCCTGATGAAGCTGTTGCCCATCCGTAAGGCAGACACGCTGCGGATAGGGGATAATCCCAAGGCGGAGGTCTATTTCGGCTCCGACTATTGGGCACTGACCATGCCTTGCACGCACTATGTGCACGATGTGCTCTGCAAGGAGTACGGCAGGCTGAAGTCTTACTTCAAGACCAGCTTCGTCCCCAGCGAACTGTGCATACAGACCATCGTGTTCAACTCTCCCTTTGCCGCCCGGGCGCAACTGCATACGGAAGAGTACGGAGGGCTCTTTACGCTGACGCCCCTACATTATATAATATATGGCAAGGAGATTAAGACCATGACACTGGATGACCTGCCTGCCCTAAAACAATCGGGCAAGATGTTCTGCCGGAAGGTGGTAAGCGGCTCGTCGGACGCCCTCGTGGAACAGCTCAATTCAACCGACTTAAAACAGACCGACGCATGAAAACATTAGTCATCATCGTATCCTATAACTTTGAGCGTTGGATGGACCGCTGCTTAGGCAGCCTGCGGCAGTCGGAATATCCTGCCGACGTCATCGTGGTGGACAATAACTCGCAAGACCACACGGTCCGGCTCATCAAGAAACGGTATCCCGAAGTGCGCCTCATCGAAGCCGGAACGAACCTCGGCTTCGGGCGTGCCAACAATCTCGGCATGACGATTGCCCTGGACGAAGGGTATGATGCCGTATTCCTGCTGAACCAGGATGCGTGGATTGCCCCCGACACCCTCGGCACCTTGGCACAACTCAGCCGACAGCATCCGGAGTATGGCATTCTTTCGCCTACCCACCTCACGGGCAGCGGCGATAGGTTGGAGAAAGGATTTGCCGCCTATGCCGAGCTGCAAGAGACGGAGATTGCGCCTTCCTCCTCCTCTGCCGAAGCCCTCCGTCCTATCTCTTTCGTCAATGCCGCCTTTTGGTTTATACCTACTGATGTATTGAGGCGGATTGGCGGCTTCTGTCCCTTGTTCTACCACTACGGGGAAGACGTGGACTACATCAACCGCCTGCACTATCACGGCTATCGGGTGGGCTACTCGCCAACGGTATTCGGATGCCACGACCGCGAGAACCGTCCTGTCACCCGTGCCGCCTTCCTCCGTTCGGAACAAGTATATCTGTTGTCGGAATATGCCAATCTGCATTACTCATTCCCCAAAGCCTTTGCCTACGGAGTATTGGCAAGCGTCAAGAAAGCATTGCAGGCAGGACTGAAGAATGGAGCAAAGGGAGTAAATGGCGCTTTTGCCTATCTGGAAATAACCGCCCGGCTCTTGGGAGAGACAAAAGCCGTCATCGGCTATCGCCGGAAGAACAAGCAACAGGGCAGGTGGTATCTGCCATAAAATAGTATTCATATATAAAAGAAGAAACCATGAAATCCTATTCCCCCATCCTGCTATTCACCTACAACCGCCCCGCGCACACCCGGCAACTGGTGGAAAGCCTGCTTGCCAACCGGGAAGCAGCAGACAGTCCCCTCATCATCTACTCCGATGCCGCCCGCGACGACAGCCGGCAGCCGGAAGTGGACGAAGTGCGCCGCTACCTGCACACCATCAGCGGCTTCCGCTCCATCGAAATCATAGAGCGGGCAGAGAACCGGGGACTGGCAAACAACATCATCGACGGCGTGACCACGCAAATAGACCGCTACGGACGGGTCATCGTGCTGGAGGACGACCTCATCGTGGCTCCCTACTTCCTGCGCTTCATGAACGATGCCCTCGACACTTATCAGGACGAACCCCATGTAGGCCATATCCAGGCATGCGACTTCACGCAAGACCCTACCCTGCCCGATACGTTCCTCATCAAGTGGACCGGCAGCTGGGGATGGGCCACCTGGAAACGTGCCTGGCAGCACTTCAACCCCGATGGCAAGGCGCTGTTGCAGCAGTTGGAGGCACGCAAGCTGACCCGCACTTTCGACTTCGACGGCACCTACCGCTTCACCCGCATGCTGCGTCAACAAACCGAGGGAAAGAACAACTCGTGGGCGATACGCTGGAATGCCAGTCTGTTCCTTGCCGATATCCTTTCACTGAATGTAGGCCGTTCATTGGTCCGCAACAACGGTTTCGACGGTACCGGCACCAACTGCGGTGGCGGTGGGCTGTACGACTCATCGCTTTGGTTGAAGCCGCTACCCGTAAAAAAAATCAGCCCGATTACCGAGAACCTGGAAGCACGCCGCTGCTTTGCCCGCTACTACCATCGCACCAACTGCTTCTGGGCAAAGGCGCTGAGGAGAATAAAACGTACATTGAAAGGAGATTTCGGAGCCTGACCGATACCGTTTCTCCGGGAAAAGCACTACTTTTGTCTCATATTTCCGACAAAAGGGAGATAAGTAGAAGCAAAGGGAACACTATGGAACAAGAAATCATACAAAACCGAATACACGAAGTAAGAGGTGTAAAAGTAATGCTGGATAAGGATTTGGCAGAACTTTATCAAGTAGAAGTTAGAACATTAAACCAAGCTGTTAAAAGAAACATCAAAAGGTTTCCTTCTGATTTCATGTTTCAACTGACAAAGGAAGAGTGGGACAACTTGAAGTCACAATTTGTGATTTCAAGTTGGGGTGGCACACGTAAACTGCCTTACGCCTTCACCGAGCAAGGCCTTGCTATGCTATCCGGCATCCTGAACAGCGACATCGCCATCTATGTAAACATTGCCATCATGAGAGCTTTCGTTGCCATCCGGCAAGAACTGCCCACAATCAGCAGTAGCCGGGAACTGGAAGACTTGAAAAAACGCATGAAGGCCTTAGAGGAAATAAGTGAAGAAAACCTCTCTGCCCTAAACGACCTCTCAGAAGACAGCCGTAGAGAGTTTGACGACATCTACCTCGCCCTGTCGCAATTATCCCAGAAGAAAATAACGCAACAGCAACCTATCGGTTACAAAGCTATTCAAGAAAGAAGAAACGAACAACAGTCATGAGAGTACTACTTATCAATACATCCGAACGCATCGGCGGCGCAGCCATCGCCGCCAGCCGTCTGATGGAATCACTCAAGAACCACGGCATCAAAGCCAAGCTGCTGGTGCGCGACAAGCAGACCGACCAAATCTCCGTTGTGTCACTGGACCATAACTGGCGCATGGTGTGGAAGTTCGTCTGGGAGCGCATCGTCATCTGGAGCGCCAACCGCTTCAACAAGAAGAACATCTTTGCCGTAGACATTGCCAACACGGGGACAGACATCACCTCACTGCCCGAATTCCAGCAAGCAGACGTCATCCATCTGCACTGGATAAACCAAGGGATGCTCTCGCTGAAAAACATCGAGAAGATTCTCGCCTCGGGCAAGCCCGTCGTCTGGACCATGCACGACATGTGGCCCTGCACCGGCATCTGTCACCATGCCCGCGAGTGCACCCACTACCAGCAGGAATGCCACAACTGCCCCTTCATCCACGGAGGCAGAGGCAAACGTGACCTTTCCTACCGCATCTTCCACAAAAAGCAGGCATTGTATCGCAACCGTCACATCAACTTCGTCACCTGCAGCCGCTGGCTGGAAGAACGTGCCCGGACAAGCGCCCTCTTCTGTGGACATGCCGTGACGTGCATCCCCAACCCCATCAACACCAACCTCTTCAAGCCCCGCAACCGACAGGAAGCCCGCAGCCGTTGCCTACTGCCGCAAGACAAAAAGCTCATGTTGTTCGGCTCGGTGAAGATTACGGACAAACGGAAAGGCATTGACTACTTGATAGAATCGTGCCGACTGCTGGCCGACAAGCATCCCGAACTCCGGGAACAGTTGGGTGTCGTCGTCTTCGGCAACCAATCGCAACAACTGGAAAACCTGCTTCCATTCAAAGTCTACCCGCTGAACTTCGTCAGCAACGAACACCAACTGGTGAACATCTACAATGCCGTGGACATCTTCGTGACCCCCTCGCTGGAAGAGAACCTGCCGAACACCATCATGGAAGCCATGGCATGCGGCATTCCCTGCGTCGGATTCAACGTGGGCGGCATCCCCGAGATGATAGACCACCTGCACAACGGCTACGTGGCACAATACAAATCCTCGGAAGACTTTGCCAACGGCATCTACTGGACGCTGACCGAACCCGACTACCCCAGCCTCTCGGAACAAGCCTGCCGGAAAGCCATCTCCCACTATTCGGAGAACGTCGTCGCCAAGAAATACATTGACCTTTACAACAAAGTAACCGGAAGAAATGCATAACCACCCCACCCCGAAATTCAGCATCATCACCGTGACCTACAATGCCGAAGCGGTACTGGAGGACACGATTCAAAGCGTTATCTCGCAAACCTACCACCACGTAGAATACATCCTTGTGGACGGTGCGTCCAAAGACAGCACGCTCTCCATTATCGACCGTTACCGCGACCGCATCACCCGCATCGTGAGCGAACCGGACAAGGGACTGTACGACGCCATGAACAAAGGCATCCGCCTTGCCACCGGCGATTACCTCTGCTTCCTCAATGCCGGCGACAGCTTCCACGAGGACGACACCTTGCAGCAGATGGTGCGTTCCATCTCCGGCAACGAACTACCCGACGTGCTGTACGGCGAAACGGAACTGGTGGACAAGGAAGGTCACTTCATCCGCATGCGCCGCCTCGCCGCCCCGGAAGTGCTTACCTGGCGAAGCTTCAAGCAGGGCATGCTGGTCTGCCATCAGGCCTTCTTTGCCAAAGCTTCCCTTGTAGAACCCTACGACCTGCAATACCGCTTCTCCGCCGACTTCGACTGGTGCATCCGGGTGATGAAGAAGGCACGGACCTTGCACAATACCCATCTCACCCTCATCGACTATCTGGAAGAGGGAATGACCACCCAGAACCGGCAAGCATCCCTGCGCGAACGCTTCCGCATCATGGCGCGGCATTACGGACTGATGAGTACCGTAGCCCATCATGCCTGGTTCGTATTACGGGCCGTGATAAAGAAATAGCACAAATTTCGAGGACAAATATACTTTGTTCCCGCAAGACCTATACCTTGCGGGAATCTCCCCTATACCCAGCTCTCTACAGTATAGGAGTGAGTACCCAAAACATCCCCATGTTTTCACCTAAAACATCCGGATGTAATGGGGCAAAACATCCCCATGTTTTGGGGTAAAACATCCGGGTGTTTTGGAGAAAGACATCCGGATGTTCTGCATATTAAGTCCTATACCGTGAGGGGCTAAGTCCTAAGACGTAGGAGATTAAGTCCTAAGGCAAAGGAGGCTGGGTAACTGTAAGCAGCGCCTTCAACTCTTTTACCCCTTCCGAAGCTCCCTTTTGAATGACATGTATCGGACGCATGACGTGCGTGTCCACCGGCTTGGGGTCTATCAGATACACTTCGGCGGCACGGGGCACGTAGTTCAGCAGTCCCGCAGCGGGATAAACGTTCAGGCTGGTGCCGATGATGACGAAGATGTCCGCCTGCTCCACATACCGGATGGCAGTCTCAATCTCCGGCACCGACTCGCCAAACCACACGATGAACGGGCGGAGCTGCGTACCGTCGCCCGCCTTGTCGCCCAACTTTACTTCATATTCCTCCGGCGCCAGTTCCTTGACGAAATGCGGATTATAAGGGTCGCGGCTGGAACAAACCTTCGTCAGTTCCCCATGCAAGTGTATCACGTGCGTACTGCCGGCACGCTCGTGCAGATTATCTACGTTCTGGGTGACGACCGTTACATTGAAATCCCTCTCCAGGTCGGCAACGCCCAGATGCCCGGCATTCGGCACCACATCGAGCAACTGCTTGCGACGTTCGTTATAGAAATTAATGACCAGTTCCGGATTACGTGCATACCCCTCGGGAGTCGCCACCTGCTCCACCGGATATTTGTCCCATAATCCGCCCGCATCACGGAATGTGCTGATGCCGCTCTCGGCGCTCATACCAGCACCCGACAATATGACCAAGTTCTTCATTTTCCGCTCCTTTCCTTTATTAAAGTAAGACAAATATAAGAAGAATGTTCAAGTTGTGATATAAATAAGAAAAATTAAATACTTAAAAGCCTTATCATTCAAATAAAAGACGTACTTTTGCCACTCATAAATTTGCAATAGACTGGAAAAGAAACCAATCCGGTCGTCAACAAAAGAATCTTATGGACAAATTCAGTTATGCTATCGGCCTTGGAATAGGTCAGAATCTTTTAAGCATGGGTGCCAAAGGCATTGCAGTAGATGACTTTGCACAAGCAATCAAAGACGTTTTAGAGGGCAACCAGACGGCAATCAGCCACACAGAAGCCCGTGACATCGTCAACAAGTACTTCGCCGAACTGGAGGAGAAGATGAACGCAGCAAACATAGAAGCCGGCAAAAAGTTCCTGGAAGAGAACAAAAAACGCGAGGGAGTTGTTACGCTTCCCAGCGGACTTCAATACGAAGTTATCACAGAAGGAAACGTCGGTCACTATGCCAAAGCAACCGACCAGGTACAATGCCACTACGAAGGCACACTGATTGACGGAACGCTGTTCGACAGCTCCATCAAGCGCGGCCAGCCTGCCACATTCGGTGTAAACCAAGTGATACCCGGTTGGGTGGAAGCCCTTCAGCTTATGCCCGAAGGTGCCAAGTGGAAACTCTACATCCCCAGCGACCTGGCATACGGAGCGCAGGGTGCCGGCGAGATGATTCCTCCCCACAGCACGCTCGTATTCGAAGTCGAATTACAGAAAATTTTATCTAAATAAACAAACAAGTAAAAGCAAAATGAAAAAAGTAACATTTCTCATGGCTCTTGCAGTAGCTGCCGGCATGGCATCTTGTACTGCTCAAAGTCCGAAAGCTGATTTGAAGACGGACATCGACTCATTATCTTACGCCATCGGTATGGCGCGTACAGAAGGTTTGGACCAGTATCTTGCACAACAAGGCATTGACTCAACCCAGATGTCAGAATTCCTGAAAGGTTTCAACGAAGGCGCAGCCAAAATCGATAAGAAAGACGTGGCTTACATGGCCGGTCTGCAAGTAGGCCAGATGGTCAGCAAGCAATGGGTGGAAGGCTTCAACCAACAAATCTTCGGCAACGACTCCACACAGAGCATCAGCCGCGAAAATCTGCTGGCAGGTTTCGTAGCAGGTGTCATCGGCAAGGGTGGTGCTATGGATATGATGAAAGCTCAAGAGTACATGCGTACTCAGATGGATGCCATCAAAGAAAAAGCAACTGCAGAAAAGTATGCTGACAACAAAGCTGCCGGTGAAAAGTTCCTGGCTGAGAACAAGGCTAAAGAAGGTGTAGTAACTACCCCGAGCGGTCTGCAATACAAAATCATCACCAAGGGTAACGGTGCCGTTCCTGCCGACAGCAGCAAGGTGAAAGTAAACTACAAAGGTACGCTGATTGACGGAACAGAATTCGATAGCTCTTACAAGCGCAACGAACCTGCTACTTTCCGTGCCAACCAGGTAATCAAAGGCTGGACAGAGGCCCTCACCATGATGCCCGTCGGCTCTAAGTGGGAACTCTATATCCCCTACGACCTGGCATACGGTTCAAGAGAAACCGGTAGCCAAATCAAGCCGTTCTCTACTTTGATATTCGAAGTGGAACTGCTGGGTATCGAGAAGTAATGTAACAATCCGAAGGGAGGGGCAAAACCCTCTTGATACTTCTTTTAGGCGCGGATTACGAGGAATAACGCGGATTTGGTAAACTAAATCCGTGAAATCCGCGTAATCCGCGCCTTATCGTTACCCCTCACTTTTATTCATTTTTCCGTCCCTTTTTATAGATAAATTAAAATAAAGTCCTATATTTGCTTACTATTTGATAACAACAAGAACTTTACTTATTTACTATTATGGAAAAAATAGACAATCTTGACCGGCAGATTCTGGAAATCATCTCCCAAAATGCCCGTATCCCTTTCAAGGACGTAGCTGCTGAATGTGGCGTGTCACGTGCTGCCATCCATCAACGTGTACAGCGCCTGATTGACCTTGGCGTTATTGTTGGCTCAGGCTATCATGTAAATCCCAAGTCCCTTGGATACAGAACCTGCACTTACGTAGGAATCAAGCTGGAAAAGGGCTCCATGTATAAGACGGTAGTTGCTGAGCTGGGCAAGATTCCCGAAATCGTAGAATGCCACTTCACCACTGGTCCGTACACCATGCTGACCAAGGTATATGCCCGCGACAACGAGCATCTGATGGATTTGCTGAACAACAAGATGCAGGAGATTCCTGGCGTAACCGCTACCGAGACCTTGATTTCCCTGGAACAGAGCATCAAGAAGGAGATTCCTATTTGCCCCGAGAAATAACGAACAACAATGGATTTCTTGAACGAATATCATCTGTCGGGCCTTGTCATAGGTATCTGCACATTCCTCATCATCGGCTTGTTTCACCCCATAGTTGTGAAAGCCGAATATTATTGGGGCACCAAGTGCTGGTGGATTTTCCTTTTACTCGGCATCGGCGGCATCATTGCCTCCCTTTATACGGAGAACATCATGATAGCCTCCCTTTTGGGCGTCTTTGCATTTTCCTCGTTCTGGACCATCAAGGAGATATTCGAGCAGGAAGAACGAGTGAAAAAAGGCTGGTTTCCCAAGAATCCAAAACGAACTTATAAGTTCTAAGGACAAAGGTTATAAGGAATTTTATCCAAAAGTCTTGCATATTTCAATAGAAAATGCTACTTTTGTCCCCGCTATCCAAGCAAGGATGCATCGGACTTGTAGCTCAGTTGGTTAGAGCAACAGACTCATAATCTGGAGGTCCCTGGTTCAAGCCCAGGCTGGTCCACATTAATAATCAAGGAGTTACGAATTTCGCAGCTCCTTTTTTAATGCCTTTGCGTAAACAATGCGTAAACAAACTGTTTGAGTTGGTAGTGTTTATACATAGGGCTTCTGTGAAACTCCATACTATTCTATAACATACTCATTAAGATGTGTTGCTAAATTGACTATACTTGACGGTTAAATAAACTCAAATACATTCCATTCGCCTCCTTACTTATGAAATAATATTGTAATTTTGTATTGCGTAATGCATTTGTGGCAAGCCATGACCATTATGGTGCTCTTTCTTGATAAAGAAAAGTGAGTTTGCCTAACTATCGTGAGAGGGTAATCCCATTCCGATGAATCGAAGCGTAGAGGGAGTATTAGTCGGAGAATACTCTATTTCAAACAATACGCGAGAGTTGCTTCAGGGGTTGAGACCGATTAGCATAAGCCCGGTTACCAGTCAGCGACAGAAAACAACGAGATTGCACCGCTGCATATAACGACAATGTTTTTATCCGTCAAAGGATAGGGACTCAGTAGTTATATGCAGCGTTTTGTATATGTACGCCTCACATTGCAAAGCGGCTGTATTCAGAGGTTATGTTAAACATAAACAATGAATGCAATGGAAAAATTGACAAAGTCCCTGCCTCTTTTCAAAGAGCGGAATTGCTCTGTTTCTATCGTGTTGGATTCACGTACTCGCAGAAAAAATGCGTATGAGTTTCCACTATCTCTTCGCTTCACGATAGACCGCAAATTCTTTTATTTTACGGTAGGAAGCTCTTATACTGAGAAAAAGTTCTCAGACATCTGCAATGCGACTAAATACAAGAGTGAGAACTACAAACTTCAAAAAGAATGGAAAGACACCTTTGTTCCCAAATACAAAGAAGTTTTGAGTAACCTGAACAAAGGAGGTATCCTAACATTTGAGATGGTGCGCCAACGTATTATGGGTGAGGATGTGGCACTATCAGAAAAGGAAATAACCATGTCACAATCGTTTATCAGTATATGGGAGCAAGTCATCAAAGGTTTCAAAACTGATGATGGCGGAGCACGTTTTACTACAGCTGAAAGCTACGAGTGTGCGCTCAAATCATTCAAGAAGATACTTGGGACAAATACAATCAAAGGATTTTGTATCAGTGCCGCAGAAATTCAGAAATGGAAAGAGGGGATGCACAATGGAGTAAAAGATGAGAATGGCGCAATTGTAGGTAAAATCAGCGATACTACAGCAGGAATCTATCTACGTTGTTGCCGTGCTGTATGGAATCGGTGCGTACACGAAGGCTTCCTTAAAGATGTTCCTTATCCTTTCTCTAACAAGAAAGAGAAAGGGCTTGTGAGTATTCCCAAGAGTGCGAAGCGCAAACAAAGTTTCTTGAATGTCAGTCAGATGACGGAACTCTATAATCTTTTTGTCTCAAAGAAATATCCTGAACATTGGTCGGAAGAATATACTCAACGTGCCCACTACTCATTGGGATTGTTTCTTGCCCAATACCTGTGCAATGGCTTCAACATGGCTGATGCAGGTCGATTGACTTACGACAACTATTATTATCAGACAGATGGCAAGGCTTTCCGCTTCAACCGAAAGAAAACTTCCCGAAGAAGTGCTGACGGTTCTGAGGTAATAGTTCCCATTATCCCTCCTTTACAATATGTTTTAGATGAAGTAGCAGCACCTCCGACTCGTGGCGGTGTGGTATTCCCCAATATATTAAAAGGTGCGGAAACAGAAGAGCTACGCCGCAAATACACCATGCAGGAAAACTCAAATGTAAAAGACCGTATCATCAGAATATGCCATGAAGCTCTGCAATGGGACAAGTCCATCTGTCCGTCTGGCACATGGTGCCGACACTCGTTTGCTACTAATCTGCATAATGCCGGAGTAGATATGGATTATATCTCTGAAAGCATGGGGCATTCGTCTTCTGACCATGCCATCACACAAATCTACATTGAGCATTACCCTCTTGAGATTCAGATGAAGAACAACTCGAAACTGTTGAATTTGGCAAAGACCTCAGAAAGAGATTTGTTATTGGAGAAACTGGCGAGTATGTCCACTGAAGAATTAACCAAGTTGTTTACACGAACATAATACGACTTTGAGGATGATAAATTTCATAGAGAAAATAAAAGACTATTTGCAAAGAAAGGATTGCACTGATATGGCTATTCGTACTTGGAAATCAGCCAATGAAGAGTTGTATGCCAATTTCTGTAAACGCATAGATGATGTAGGCAAAGGTAAATTATCCGTTTTGATGGATATGTACCAGATGATGCGGAATTGCACTCCACCAGAAGCACTAATGCTGTATAACTGGCTCTCTGATTTCATGAATGGTCAAGATGTACAGAATATGACCAATCAACAATGGGCTGGCAAATACACAGACATTATAGCACAATGTATCACCAACAAACGGCTGTGGATGGGTATCAATGTAAAAACAGGTACGGTAGAGCTACTCACATCCCCAAAATCGGAATTACTGATGGTTCGTTCCGAAACACCGATTGAAATTTGGAATCATCTGCCACAGGAAATAAGAGTCTATTTGACTGGACAGTTGGATGCACTTATGAAAAACAGCAAAGGATGTTATCTATTGAGCAAGCTGGAAAGAAAGATGATGTACCAGTTCCTGACGTACATCTCCCAAATCATTTTCCTGTCCCATGCCGTGTTTGTTGGTGAGTTTATGGCTAACTTGTATGATTATGTGATAGAGAAAAGGGAGACATTGGCTTATTGCATGTACTATTTCGTGATATTTGACCACGGCCTTTCACGTATGGCCAAATTACTTGACCGTCTATTAAACAGCGAAGAAGTTGATCATGGCGACATGGTTCTAATAAAATCATGTGTTGCTACTCTTGTAACTCAAAGCATCGAAATAGGGACTGAAAACAAAGCCGGGTGGGAAGATACGGCAGAAGCCTGTAATTCAGAAATCTGGAAAGAAGTGATGTTTGCCTTGCGGAAAGTAAAAGGCAAACGGGGGAATAGAAAGGTTACACAATCATTGGATGATGTCCTTATGGGGGATAAGGAACACACCAAGCAAGGCATCCGCTTGTTCCTTGAAGAAAACACAGAAGACATAAGCCTTGCCTACCTGTTGAAAGCATTGGTAAAGGTAGGCAGAATAAAAGCATCTACAAGATACATGACGTTCCACCGTGCCATTGAACAATTCTCTCAACGACATTACGGACACGACATACCACAGAAACGGTATGGTGAAATCAAGGATATGTCATTGAACTCGCCTCAGAGGGGAAACAGTTATACCAAAGCTAAACGAATAATAGACCGATGGACGGACTATTTTCTCAAGAACGGGTAGTTGGGAAATCCAGCTATCCGTGTTTTTTTCTGCAAACACCTGTTGAAAAACGGTTGGTAAAATTAAAGTGTAAATAAACCGACCGATATGTTGAGTTTCATACAATACCTTTGCTTGCGAAATCAGTTTCACAGAGTTGAACCGAGGCTTAAAGTATTTAACAATCAAACAAGTAAAGGCATGGAAGAAAAACACAATTTTACTCAACTACTTCAAAAGCCCATCGCCATGATGACTGGCGAGGAGCTTTGTTTTCTCATCACCAAGAGTGTGGAGAATACAGGAGTGGTCACTCCCCAAGTGACACCCAAAGGTAATTACTATGGTATAGAGGGTATCGCCCGCGTGTTCGGGTGCAGTGTACCTACGGCCAACCGTATTAAGAAGAGCGGCATCATAGACAAGGCTATCACACAAATAGGGCGAAAGATTGTGGTGGACGCAGACCTTGCGCTGTCTTTGGCAAAGGAATCAGGTGGGATCCACATTAAAGAATGATGGTATGGATGATAACTGGAAAAAAGACTTGGCAACAGATAGCTACGGGAATCCTGTTCGTTCTATCGCAAACCTCCGACTTATTTTCACATTGGATGAGAATCTCAGTCAGATAAGGTACGATACATTCTGTCAAGATGACGTATGCTTTTGCCCTTTGTTTCGTAATGTTAATGGCAACAAAATTGATGAAGAATCAGCAGGAAAGATACAAGACTATCTGGAAAGGATATATAGATTGCGCCTGACACAGAATAAGGTTTTTGAGATACTGAAAACCACTTCTTCCGAACGAAGTTTCAATCCTGTGCAGGAATTCATCACGCAAGAAACATGGGACGGACGGCCTCGTATAGCCACAACCATCATTGATTATTTGGGAGCGGAAGACACGCCACTTGTCAAGGAACAGACAAAACTATGGTTCGTAGCGGCTGTAGCCAGAGTGTTCTGTCCCGGTTGTAAGTTTGATAACGTACTGACTTTACCTGGTCCGCAGGGTATCGGGAAAAGTACTTTTTTCAAGACCATCGGCGGAAAATGGTTCAATGATTCGTTCTCTTTCGCCAGTGGCGATAAGGAGAAAGTAGAAACCATAACCAATGGCTGGATTATTGAAATCAGTGAGTTGAACGGTTTGAAACGTGCGAATGACGCAGAGGCAGCCAAGGCATTTCTGAGCCGTTGCAGTGACTATATGCGTCCTGCATACGGGCATAAAGTGGTGGAATTTATGCGGCACAATGTTTTTGCGGCTACGACTAATGAGACAAACTTCCTGCAAGGAGACAACGGAAACCGCCGTTGGTGGATAATCCCGGTCAAAGGTAATGGACATGTATCGGATTGGTTAGATTGTTTGCGACATTCCGTTCCTCAACTCTGGGCGGAAGCATACTCATATTATCGGCAAGGAATGAAGCTCTACTTGTCACCGGACATGGAAACCGAGGCCAATGAAATACAAATGCAACATTCCAACATCCTCGTTGACCCCATTATGGAAGATATCGAAATGTATCTGGAGCGTGAAGTTCCCATGCAGTATGCAAGCTGGATGATTCCGACACGACTGGCTTATCAGAAAGGAGCATACTCAGAGCCAAATTCCACAATGAACTCACTCAACATGGTTTGTGCCCGGCAAATTATAGAGGAACTGCCCAATGACTTGGTCAGGCGAAATCCGTCCAAATACACTTCGCAATACATCAACCGTCTGATGTCCATGATTCCTAATTGGAAACGGAGTGAACAAGAGAAGGTCAAGGGGCTGCATCCTGCCTATTGTGACAAGACAGGGCGGGCGAAGCATCCGTGGGTGAGGATAGGTACGCCAAGCGAAAGTTTCACCACGGCATTGCCCAGTGAACCGGATTTGCCATTCTAATTTTAAAATAAAGGAAAAGAAAAAACTTCTGTCCCTTTGTCCCTATTTCCCTTGAAAAAAGAATAAAAACAAAAAGCAGAGAAAAGAGAAAGTTACAGAATATGCTTGGGACATGGGACAAAATAATTGAAAACATGAAAAAGGAAGAACTTATCAAACAACTACAAGAACGTGAGTCACTGCTGGCAAATGCGGTTAGCCACATGGTAGAGTATATTCAAGACCTTTGCTCTGCCGCATATCCGAGCAAAGAACAGACCGAAGCCGTGAACGACTACTTGCGGAGCGTTCATGCTGATGGGGACGGCAGTATATCGGAAAGAAACTGTGAACACCGCCGTATCGCTTCACAGAAGATCACCATTGCTGCCATTCGTGTGCTTGACAGCCAGCAGTTGAACAGACTGCAAGCCGTACTTGACCGTATTGCATACGACAAGGAGTATTATTTGCCGGAGAGAGGATGCGGCATGCACCGCTGACTTTTTCTTTTGGCTGCACCAATTATAATCCATCTCAAATTTTACAGACGATGAAAACAAACTTGAATTATTGTATAGTGCTTTCGTCAGAGCAACTTGCATATCTGGCAGGAAGCAAGTACGGCATTGACCGTATGAAGATTCTGCACCGGCTCGTTGAAGCGGCAGTGCTGGAAAAAACCGAATATGCCATAAAGGGGTTCTCCACAACCCTGCAAGTGGGGCAAGCCATCCTTTCGGAAGTGAATTTGTCCAGCAAACTGGGCTATGACAAGAAAACCATATCCCGTGTGCTTGACAAGATGAACCGGTTGGGAATTGTCGCATCCACACAAAGCAACCGAACGAGCGTTCACACGCTGAAATGTATATCGGCATGGATGCTGGATGGTAATCGAATAGACAACCCTTTTTATGTCCGGCTGAAAGGCCGACAGGAAAAAGGAAAGAATGCTTACGCAATGTCCGATGATACCGTACCCGTTTTGCCAATGACTCCACAGAAGGATTCGGATAGTTGTATGGAGGAAAACTTCCTCAACTCAAAAGATGGTCGGCAAACGAACACGATGGAGAAGGTCTGCGTTTCTGATACAGATTTGTCCTTCGTAGGCAAATCGCCTGTTATATCAGACGATGGAGAATTGCTTTCACCCTCTTCCTCTTTCCCTCTTGTTTCGGTTTCTCCACAGCTTGTGGCAGAGGAAGAATCCGACAAGGATATTTCAGAGAATAGTCCGACATAACCACTAGCAGAGAGACAGTGTATCCGAAACAGTTGTATGTAGTATTGCAAGAAGTTCCTATGTCGCACAAATTCGCTTTGCTTATTCGTACCACATAGGCGTATTCCGGCAGTCGCAAGCTCCCACCGTGCTGTCCTTTTTTTTAGATTGATGTTTCACCCATAGCATAATAGAGTATGAAGAGGAAAAAGAATACCAATAAAGAAGTAGATGAAGAAAACGGCAAAAAAGTTACAAAGCGTACCCTGCGGCTTGAAGCTAGGGTGACAAAACAGGAATATGCCCAAGCGAAAGAACTTGCCAAGACCTGCGGTTTGTCTATGAGCGACTACGTGCGGCGTACCGCTTTGGGACAGCACCCACGGCAACGGCTGTCTGAGCGTGAGGTGGAAGCCTTGTGCAGTCTGACGGATGCAAGGGGTGACCTTATTCGTGTTGCAGCAGCCGTGAAATCCATTCAAGCGGATAGACGGGCAATGTATTTCAGCGATACCCGGTTTGTGGAACAATGGATGATAGCGGCCACACAACTTATCAACCGTTGGAACCAGATAGAGAATTATCTTACCGAATAAATTTCCTTACCTGTTATGATAGCAAAAGCCAGTACCATATCACATGGCGCAAATGCCATACGATACTCTGTCAATAAGGACAAGGCGGATATTGTCAAAGCCAACCTTTTGCCCGATGATATTTCACCGGAAGCAATGTATGGGCGAATGATGCTCGTACAGAAGATGTTTGCCGAGAAAATCAACAAGGGAAGACCTCTTGGCAGAAATGTGATAAGAATTGAAATTTCCCCATCCGAAGAAGAGAGCCAGAACTGGACGATGAACGACTGGGTGCATTTGGCAGAAGAGTTCATCCGGGTATTCGATTCCATAGACCTTTCCCAAAAGACCAAACGGGCTTCCTCAAAGCAGACCAATCTCAAAGGTTCGCAATACATAGCTGCCCTACATCGTGATTCCAAAAGCGGCATTCTTCATCTGCACATTGATGCCAATCGTGTGGACATGGACGGCAAAATCAACGATAGCCATAAGATTGGTGAGAGGGCAGTCATGGCTGCGAATATCATCAACCAAAGACGGGGCTGGGTACAGTCAGAAGAAATCAGCATACGCCACAAACAGGAAATCTCTGACTGTTGCATGAAGACACTTCGCACAATGGGTAAATTCAGTTGGAAACAGTATAAAACGGAACTGGTGAAGCGAGGCTACAAAGTACACCTACAAGAAAAAGACGGTGGCGGTGTTTACGGATATTCCATCAAGCGGGGCAACTCCACTTATAAATCATCCGTATTGGGTATCAGGCGAAATCTTACTCCATCAAGGATAGAAACTACTTGGGCAAAACTGCATCCGCAAGAAGGAAAATCCGAGTCGATTAAACTTGTTTCCCGACAAACACAGGCAACAGACACTATTCCTGTATCGCAGCCTGTCATGAGGCATTACAATGTAGCGACAGACGAATATCACTGTTACCGTGTGGATATACCTAAAGCTTCGGAGGATATCATCCGGCAAGATTGTTCTTTGGAGGAAGCCCATCCGTTAGCAAAGATTGAGGAGATACAACACACAGCTCTATTACTCTTTGCAGGATATTTGGATGCAGCCACAAGCATGGCGGTTTCAAGCGGAGGAGGCGGTTCTGATACAGGTAGTTGGGGAAGAGACAAGGACGAGGATGACCTTAAATGGGCACGCCGATGTGCGAGAATGGCAAATAGTATGTGCAAGCGCAGGAAAGGACTTCATAGATAATTCACCTTTTATCTTAAAATATGGGTATAGGAAAATCAAAAATCACTTCATCAATAAACTTTGATGATATGTTTAAGATGGCTGAAATCAGCCAAGAAATAGAAGCAGAGAAGCAGGATGTCAACAAGCAACTTGCAAAAGTTCGCGAAGCAAAAGAGGTATTACTGAAAATCCATCAGGAACTTCAGGAGGCTATCAAAACAGAGAATGATGCTGCGGTCGTATTAAAGGCTGCTATTGGTAGTTCCGACAATATCATCAACGGCATTTGCAATGCGATTGTAAAAACAGAACGAAACACACAGTTCAAGGCAACGATAGAATCCGAATGCCTTGCCCAGCTTCAACAACTCATAGACAAAGCTATCGAGACATGGAAGGTCGTGTTGGAGAATCACCGTTCCGAACAGATGAGGATGCTAACGGAACATGAGTCCAATATGCGCAAAATCCTCAGACGGAATAAAGGCATTTGGTTCTCTGACTTTTGGATGAAAGTTTTGGTGATATTTTTGTTCGTTTATACAGTGGTATTGGGGCTGGTTGCGTATTGTGTCACATGAAGCATCAAGTGCGATGTAGCAGACTGTGGTAGTGTAAAATGAACTGTGTCACGCATTACTTAGAGAATAGTTACATGTTTGTCTATTTTCAGAGAATTAATTCTTAAACGGTTTTTAAATTTCTTTTCTCCATCTTATCATGAACTTCACGCAAGTTCTTAATTAATTCAATGACGGGGGCAGTGGTGCTCTCTGACTCAGGAATGATAGGGTCATCGTCCCACTCCAATGCATTTCTCGTTGGTTCATGAGCAGAAACTTTCCATGCATCGATAATGATAACCTTTTTAAGTTCGATGGCCTCGCTAAAATCGATGTTCATATTTACATGCATCTGGTCGTCAATTGCTACTGCCACAAGCTGGCAATTGCCAAACCGAGAATATACCCGTTCAAAGTTATCAAGATTCGACGTATCGTTTGGAGTCATTGTGTGCTTCCGGCACATTACAACTATATATTGCCCCTCCGTGATATGGTTCAAGGGTATCTCTGGTGCCACACATGCTCTATACCATGAGGGATGCTGCTTGTCAATGCCTCTTATCAGATGCAGTTCTACACTTGATTCGCCTTTTGCTATTTTTTCTTTCCATTCATGGATGATTCTTTTGCCTGCCTCCAAGTTCTTGAAAGTCAGGCCTACTATAGGTGGTGTCGCGAACCATCGGTCGTACATGAAGCACACCCCCGTCCATCCAGCCTTTTCCCACCATTCCATAGTGCTGGAGATACTGAATGTTTGTACGCTCCGCTGATCTGTATGTAGGTTCTGATCTGCCAACGTTTCTCCCTTTGTATCTGCCTTACATACATAGGTCTTGTCATTTGCGTTTTCCCATTGACGGATTGAATACTTGAACTTATCGCCAAGTACATTATAAACCGCGTTGTTCAACTCTAGCAAGGCAATAATTCTGTCCATGATTTTTTCTTTCTCGTGTCGCTGGGCTACCAAATCTTTTACATCTTCGCTCGATACTGTGTTAAGCGACATAAAATATGCCATAAAGAAAGCAAAATAGTGCCAATACGTTTCTCCATCAAGAGTGTCGTAGTTCACTTTAAATACATATTGGGTTCCGTTTTCTCCTCTTTCCAGTTCTGATTGTTCATCAGTTGGGACAATTTCCACTTGAATTTCCGGACTCATCACCACAAGTTCCAGCGTGTCAAAAGTGGCAAGCAGTGTTTCAACAGTTGCCAAAAATGTCTCTGCCACCAGTTGACTTCTGACTGAGTTCTCATACCTGACAGTGAATCGACAACCCTTTGCCAGTGTACTGATAGTGGTCTGACCTTCTTCTGCTATATTCAGAGGGTTAAGGAACTGCTTGTGTATAGGTTGCTGTCTGAACAATTTGCCCCAATCATCAGTGAAAAGATTTACGAACTTCTCATCTACAGACTCTTGGTATCCTAATGCATATTTTAGATAGTTTTCTGAAATGGGCATGTCACAACGTGCAAAAATGTCTGGCAAAATGGAAATAGTTTCTCTCGTGAGATCTACTGTTGCAAAATGGCAAGCCCAGCCTCCATCGAACAATACATCTTTTTCAACAAATTCTTTACTCTCTATTTCTTGACCATTATGGGCAATGACAAACAACAGCTCTCGCCAGTTGAGATACATCACAAGTCGGCCTGTCATCAGCTCTATTTCGCACAATTTCCATAGCACGGTAATCAACAGATGGCTGATAGTCCCCTTCGTGAAGAACTCCTTGACAAGTATCGACGCAGCCTTTACCAAATATGCCTTTGCACTGTAAGGCAGTTCAAGATTATAAAAAGCTATGCCCATATAGCCGTATGTTTTCACCAGTTCGGTCTCATAGCCTTCTTTCAGGAATGCCTGTACGCAGTGCCCCAAATGCTTCACCACAGGCTTGTATTACTGCTTGTCTATCAAGGTCTGTGCACGATTGAAATGTATTATGGCACCCTCAACCTCAGACTTACGCAGAGACGAAATTCTCGAAATTTTATCAATAAGTTTCTCATAGTCCTCGTTGTCATCTATCACGCGTCCAATCATCTCAACGATGGTTGTCTGAGCATCAAAACTGATGTCTGGATAGTTGGCACTTGTCTCTATTAGTTCTGCCAGTTTCTTTAACTCTGGCGTCGGGTCTTGTGCACAGTGTACCATTTGGAGCAACCGATGCTCTGAAAAGAAGAGTTCGAGGAACAGACGGCTCGCCCGCGACAAATCTTTGCGCTCCTTTATTGTCTTTAGATCTTGTACTTCCTTCTTGAACCTTTCGGAATCAAACAAACCTACTCTTGCCGCATTTTCCAAATTGGTGAGGATATTGGTCATCAGCTCTATCGTATGCACAGTTGTATGCATATTAGCATACTCCTTTAGCTTCAGATAATCTGCATACATTGCATTCACATCGTGAAACCAGAAAAACGATGTCCAAGCATGATTATACGTTATATTGAATCGTTGCACGGAAGAACCGTGTGCTTCTGCTTCTCGCAGCGCACGGTTGAAGCGACCTTCCGTCTCCATCCGAGGGCGTTCCAGTCCTCTACTTAGTAGACAGGACTGGAGCAAGTCATCAACATAGTCTGTATCGAGGCTTTCCACTTGCCGTGACAGCAAGTCATTCTCTAACTTCTCCAGTTCTTCTTTCCTGCGCTTATCGTTGGATCCTTCTTTGACAATCTTTCTCCTATATTCTTCAGAAAAGTTCAGTTTCTCAGTGGCAACATCATAACAGCCTTGTTCAAACACAGCAAACGAACACCACTTACCATCGAAGATACTCACGGTCACACCGTATTGTTTCGATAGTTCATCCTCGACCTCTTGACGTTTACTTGACTTGATTTTCTGATTAGAGAAGAATATCACCTTCGTATAGCCACGACCTGTCTCTACAGCTTTCTTGACATCACCCTCTATCTTACTCTTCCAGCTCTTCTGTACACTGATGGCTATCGCCCATTTATGGTCGCCAGTACTGCCTTCAGACACCCACCATCTGTCAGATATTGCCTTGTCGACAGGATATGTCTCACCATCCACCTTACCATCGCCTCCACCATCGGGACCGGCCTGCGGTTTTATGTTGGGTGTCACTAGTCGTGCTGCCAGCACTAAAACAAAGTTCTCAAACTCCGACTGTTTCTTATCCTGCGAGAGCTGTTGCAATTTCAGGTCAAAAAGTTCAGGAGTGAGCTTAGTCTCGTACACGACCTCCGTGTCTGAGAAAAGATTACTTCTCAGACGCCGATAATATGAGAAAATATCCTGCTGCGCCGTTACCAGATTATCTTCAAGATCCAATGTATTGTTAACTATAGGTTCTTCCATTAATCGAGCTGTAAGTGACTCATAGAAGATTCGAACTTCTGCCTTCCCCTTCAGCATAGCCACGATCCTGTGCCTATCCTGAAGGGGGATGAACTACCACTATTCTAATGAGTCAATTATATTGTTTATCGTCAATTCATCAAGAGTATATCCATAAAGAATCCTCACACAGTTTAACACATAGGTATAAAGTCTTTTTGTCCTACCTTCGCGAAGGAACCTTACATATCGTGGAATCAGTTTATCCTTGTTACTAAGCACTAACTGCTCCCAATCAATGTGAGGCAATAGGCTAACAGTCAAAAGGTCTGCAATATTTTTAATATTTGCTGTGCATAGAATAAAGTCGTCAAACGACAACTGTGATTTTTCCTTTGGTTCGTTGAGAGTCGTGTAAAAAGCAGCAATGGCTTTCTTATCTAGAGCTTTGTATTCTTTCTTGTAGTCTTGATTCAAGCAATGAGCCACATCATTACGCAACAACCTGTAATAGTCATACAGGTCTTTCTTAAACTTCTCAATCGAAAGGATAATCCCATTTTGCAAAAGTGCGTCCAAAAGCTTATCAAACTTTGAACCATCTATTTTGCTTAATGCAAAAGTAGGGTCTATTAAGAACCTCACATCATCAACGAAATCTGTAATGAAATCATCGAAACTCGCATTCGGGAACACAAGATAACCCTGATATTGTTTCTTCCTGAAGTTCGCAAGACTTATGCTATTTAACCTCACCCTAGTAGCAGTAGAAGTGCGGCTAAGAAAGGCATCGAAAGACTCTTTCTTGGCATCGAAAGTACCAAGATAATATCTACTGGCCACCTCTTGGTACTCGACCAGTGCATCATACTGACCCAATGTCAGCCAGAGATTACGGTTTGATGGTATGTCAAACGTTGTCTTCCTATATGTTAAACGGTTCCTATCCATATGTTACTAGGAAATCCTCCTAACTTAACGTGAGTTTAATGGATTGTAATTATCTGTAAATTTGGCAATTAGAAAGCTCTATTATAACTTCATAGTGTCAAAACACAAAGAATTACAAACAAAAATCGCTATAATCACCGAGAGCAAAGTTACAATTTTTTTTTGTATGGCAGATGATTTCTGCAAGTTTTATGATGCAATGGTTGAAAAATACATACGCCTATATAAATTGTCATAGGCATTGAATAATACATTGCAACAGAAAAGGGATGAAACTTTTCGTCCGCCCTCTATCAATTATTTAACCGTTATAGTTTGTTCTATGCCTAATCCTCCATTTCCACTACGTTCATGGGAGTAATGTCCTCCGAAGGCAAACCTTCTGAACATTATTTCAGAGTATGCCTTCGTGCATAATGATAGCTGAATTTAAAGCACATAGAAATACTTGTACGAACGACAATGCTACAACACTATTCATTAATTAAGAAATAGACATGGCGTTGGGATGGCATTGCATTTTTCGATTCTAAATCAAATATCAAAGGAGCATGGTTCCATCTGTATTATTTGCTATAGAAGCAATAGAATGTGCAGCATCTTAGTAGGACAAGATAATTAAAATATGCACAGCAAACTTTCTATTTAGTTCCTTTCAGATTAAGTGTAGACTGTTGCTTATAATCAAGTACTATGTCAAAACATTTCCGTAACGTCAAGAGGCCGATGCCGTTATACTCTGACAGTGAATTCATCGAACAAATTGAAGTTTCGTTTATTGCTTTGTCTAATACTTCTATTTGATTAGCTCGAATACCCATTTGCTTCTTTTCTGATGATGAAATAAGATTCCATTTGTTTTTAAAGGTTTCGAATAATTCATCAGGTGCATCGGGGGCATATTCATATATATCTATAGGAATATTACACTTTTCTAAATATGAATGCATGAGATTAAGCACTTCTATTTTATCTAGTCCACCATTATATGTTCCGAGAAGAGGGAATGCTATTGATGCTATGCCCTTTTCATCATAGCTGTCAACAAATTTTTGAAGTCCTGCTTCAATGTATTCAATCTTACTTGGGTACTTCCAATGAATTTTAGTGGGGAAATTGAGAATCCATTGGCCTGAATTGTCAGGCTTATAAAGCCACAACTTTCCTATCGCAATTTGCTTATTTGAACAAAATTCTTTGTATTTCTCATACATCTCGGGATAACGTAATCTGAATCCCAAGGCAATACCTTTCCCCATCACGCCGACACAATTTATCGTGTTTACAATAGTTTGCTTGTCTGATTGAAAAATATTGCCCTTTTTAAACGTTATATTACTCATATATTGCAGCTTTTAATTGTAAATAGAGATTCCAATAATTAGAGGACATATTAAGTAAGCCCTCTTCCTCATTAAATGATTTTTCACCATTGACATACACGAACATTAGCTCTAAATATTTTAGACCGCCTGCATCCTTTGTGTAGGATGCAATGTCACACTGATAAAGTATCATCTTTAACTGGAGCAGAGACGAGGCATCTATTTGGAGCATATCCGCGTCAGCAAGAATTTCATCTTTAAGAGTTAAAAGGTCAAACTTTCGCTGGAAATAATTACCAAGGTTGTCGTTCTTTAATAGAATTTCAGTCATCTGTAATTCATACTCTGTGAAAGGAGACTCCAGCCAAAATTCTCGAACTAAAGATAGAGTATGTTCATGTTGAGTGGCCCTGTCTATAGCTTTGCCTACGTCATGCATTGCCAGTATCAATCGCATCAAATCAAGATTCATCACCTTTTGGTTAAAGTCAAATGCATACTTTTCAAATTGTTCGCATACAAGAAGTGTGTGTTGCTTAACGACGTAATGTCTTACACGCTTATTATAGAGCTTTTCTAATTTAGGCATAGCTATTTCAATAGATGTTATGAGTTCTTCTGGAGAGAATTCCTCATCATCAAAACTGATACCTAAAAACTTCTCAATATCATCAGTTTTAGTATAACGAACTTCTCGCTTTTCTGGAGTATGCTGATAAATAAGCCATCTTGGTGACCTTGCGACAGGACTCATGTTGACATAAAAGATATCAAATGGTGTATCTCCAAGTTCAACAGAAACAGAGCTATATAACTGTATAATGTTCTTCTTTCCTGCCTTAATATCTTTAAAATTGAGAACATTAACCTTAGTCACATTGTTACTCTCAATTTGGAAAATATACTCACCATTATATCTTGTTGTGATACTCAGAGAATTTGAATTCTTCTCAAATCTCAGTGGTGGGTTCTTTCCATCAAAGACATCTTCATCAGCATCATAAACAGCATATATATGCTCGCAGATTGGATTACCTTTGAATAAAGTCATAAACATATCTGCCTGTTCTCTATCATAGCAGATAATTTGATATTTTGATAAATCAGTGAAATCGAATTCGTTTTTAACAAGAAACTCTTGCTGCTTCTTTTCTTGTACAGTCTTAGAATTCCCAGAACTATAAAGGTTCTGAGCATCAATATTAGAAGGATCATCTATAACTTGATAAACTCGAGCCCAACCAGTTTGCATATTTCCTGTGCTATAATAACATGATGATGATTTTTTCGCCAATACTTCTTGTAAATCAAATTTAAAGAATACTGGCATAGGACACATTGGTAATCCGTTGTTTATCGCACGGTTATAATATTTCATAGTTCTGTCTTTTCCCAAACATTCATTATAGAATTGTGTCTGGGTACCTGTTCTATAATAAAAACGTGCGAATGGGTGGGCTTTTGCCGACCTATTTACAACAGAACCAGCAGCATCATATTTCAAAAGTCCTAATTCTATAGCCTTATTTCTACTTAAGATCTTTCTTGTCTTAATTATTTCTATCGCATTAAAAAAGTGCGTAAAATGATAAATGTATGGACATCTTCTGCAACTATTAAGCTCATTATAGAATTCCATTAGATTGAGCTCTTTCTTAAATGAACTTTCTATTCCTAAAGCTCTAAAGGATGGATTCTCTGACAAAGCCACCCAATCCCATCTGTCCTTATATTTATCAACTATTTCCTGAGTAAACGCGATTACACCACTTCGTGAAATTATAGACCAGTCTATATATGATTCAAACTCTTCCAGAATGTCCTCATCAAGTTTAAAGTCTTGTCGTCTGCATATTACGGTCCAATTTACATAATCTTTAAACTTACACAATGATTCTTTTTTCAAAGAAAAACTTGGATTGTTAGACACAAAATTCCAATCAAGATAATCTTTGAATGTATCAAGTACCTTTGAGCTGGAAACATCTATATGAGAATTATGTGATAATATTTTCCAGTCAAGTTTATCCTTGTACACAAGAATAACATTATAAGCAAGTTCTTCCCTTCGTGAAATTCCTTTCCAGTCTAAGTCCTTATCCTTAAGAATGCCGAGTATTTCCATCGATGGATAGAAATCGTTACGTTGCGAGAAAGAAAACCATTTAAGATCCTTCCCCACAATTAAACGCAGAAGTTCCGCTGAAAATTCAATGTCTTTGCGATGCAGCAACTCAGACCAATTCCAATCTTTATCTGACAGTGTGATAAGAAATTCAGAATTGAAGTTGATATCCTTTCTTTTTGATAATGTACTCCAATCCCAGTTGAGATTCTTGTTCTCTTTAATAAAGTCCAGCGTAAAGGCGCAGTCACAACGTGCTGATAGAGCTTGCCAATCCCATGGGAATGACATGTGGCTCTGGACTAAATCAGTAGAAAGTTCTATTGATTTATTGGCAGAGATAGCCATCCAATCCCAATCATAATTGATATGACTGCTAATTGCTTCTATATCTAACTTGGCATCCTTCCGTCCTGATAAAATTTTGAAATTCAAGAAATCCGAGAACTTTTCAATATGCTTTATAAGTTCTTTCGGTTTCTTTGGATTATAACTAAAGCAAGAACTATGTTCTGACAAATAATCCCAGTCCCATTCGTCACTTCTAACTTTCAGGATATTGTCACACCAATTAATTGATGTCAACGTTGAAAGATAAGCAAAGTTCCATTCAAATTCTTCATTTTCAAGAATTGAGAGAACAAGATCTTCCCAATTCTTGAAATCCTTGGCGATTTTCTTGTCCCAACGCAGAATTCTATCCAATGCCTTTGAGGACGAAAGAGCGTCCCAATCAACGTCTATGCCCGAAGAAGTATATGATTCAAGATAAGGCTGTATGTCAAAATCTGTACGATTGTATAAATCTTTAAAATTCCATTTGAATCCTACAGCATTCAAGGTGGCATTATTTTGAATGGAGAGGATATCCTCAGTACTATATCTTGTTGTGAATATAGCCCAAAGAGATTCTGTTATATCGTCGTCTAATTGTGATAGAATTATAGCAACTTGAATGCATATAGATTCTTCTGCCAAATCTTCATCTGTCAAGATGGATTCCAGCAATTCGCACCAATTCCAATTGTTGTAATATTCAGGAAGATTAGATAAGAGGAATTCGTGGTCTACTCTGCGTGTTAAGCTGTCCCAATTCCATCTGTCTAAGTATAAATCGATATTCTCTTGAATTTTAGTTATATCAAGATTCTCAGAAAGATAATCCCAATCCAACTTATCTACCCAACATGCATCACCAAGTTGAGTGATGTTCATAGTTGAACAGAAGCGTTTACTAAGAACTTTCCAGTCCCAGTTAGAGTTACCAAAATTCCTTCTAATAGCATTTTCAGAAACAGTCTCAGTAACTATTGCCCACAAATTCTTAGCAGAGACGAACTCCTTGAATGTCTTCTCTTGATATAATCTATCGACGATATCTTGAGAGACAAGAGGTAGTAAGATTTCTAAAGAAAGCTGATATAAATGAGTTTTAATGAATTCAAAATCTTGAATAACAATGTCTCTGCTTGATAATATCGGCCATGACCATTTAAAGTCATTATTTTCTACAATTGACCTATTATCTACAATACTTTCAGAAATGTGATTTAATCCTTTTACACTGAATTCTTCAGATTTGAAGTAGTCAAAGAATTCGTATGTCCAAATTATATTTTTGTTACATTCTAGGCCGCCTACATATACAGGCGATTTCCATGTAACGAATCCCATTTTCTTGTGCCAGTCAACCAAAGAAATCGTCCACCTGTAGTTAGCAGAATTAGCATTATAATTGGAGGTTAGGCGGTCTTTATTTTCAATGACAGCAAATGCAAACGCACTTGATTCGCAATATGGATTCTGCCATGCGTCATCAGAAAAAGCACGCGGCATCACATCATCTAAATAGATATAATTTCCAAGAGCTGATATATTCTCTAGAATGTAGCCTAATTCGGCTTGATTAGATATTAATTTCCAATCCCACTTTCTATCAGTAAATTTATATATAATCTCAGGGCATTCCGACAAGAATCTATCCGTAACGGAAAACATCACAAAAGGAATGTCGCCAATATGCTCTAAAACGAATTTGTTATCTAATTGAGGCATAATAACTTCCCAATCCCAATCAATGGAATCTTGATGTAGCTCTGGTATTACAATCAGACGCTTGACAAATTCCAAACTCCTGTTTGCAGACAACGACTCAAAATCCCATGGATGCAAAAGCGCGGTTTCTATAATGAAATCATCGTCATATCTATCCGACAAAACAATCCAGTCAAGAGATGTTTCGTACCTTTTTAATTGTGGCTTTAATGATTCCAGAGGACAAATCTCAGAAATCCGCGACCATTGTGAACCGTTTGCATCTTTTGCTATATAATCAAACAAAAGAGAATCATTCCATTGTAAATATTTACTATCTAAGAAATCATTTAGATTCCATATATCCATATACGGAGAGAGAGTAGAATAAGTTAATTCTTTTCCACTCTTTCTCACGAGGTACAAGTATTCGCCAATATGGATTTTGTGAGCAACGTAATCAGAGTTACATTGCTGGAATAGGAGGTCATTCGTAACTTGGGAGACTTCCTCGTTATAAAAAACAAGCGGATACTTATTGTCGTTATATTCATATAAACGAAAATCAACATACGCTTCTCCCATTCTGGCATCATTAAATTGGGTCGCATTAAATATATTGATGTCAGCATCAACTTGTAAAAGCAATCTAGCTACGAGTTCGTCTGGAGCTCCATAGAGTTTGTTCTCTATGTCACTTACGTTAAATTTATCATATGGTAATTTCTTATCTCCTTGGACTTTAGAAATAATGCCTAAGGCGTCCCTGAAAGGGAAAAATAGATATTCGCGCGCTGTTTTTTGAGCAATATAAAAACTCTCATTCAAGGGAAGTGCTGCTGAATAAAATTCATACTTTACATCCTTCCTAAGTGCTAATGCTCCTAAGTGAGTAATGGATATTTGATTCTCTATATTTTGAATTAAACCATAGTCCTGAAGTTCTTTCAGTATGCCATTAAAGATGGATTCTTCACCATTATCCTTATATCTTTTGGGGACAGAATCAAAGTCATCCTGAATATTGAATCCAAGAATTTTTGCTAACTGATTACTATATAGTTTTTTCCCATTGAAATCCAGAGTCAACAAAATAACCTTATCAAGCTTCGTCAATTCCAAAGTTTGATAATATACTATATAGCAAGCAGACTTGTTTAGTTTCCAGCGTCTGAACTCCTGATCTTGCGAACATGAAGCATAGATAAGATTTCCTCTTTCAGTTATATTCTTATAATCCATATTCGTTAGCATCTATGATTTTACCATTCTTGTGATTAAGCACTGTGTTATATACATTATCGTATATCTCTTTTGTTCTGAACAATTTGCTATCCCCAACAATAATCAGCAATCGTTTTGCACGCGAAAGTGCGACGTTTAGTCGATTCGGAGACTGTGCAAATCCCAAATCTTTTTGTTCAGGATAACCATCTGTACCATACTTGTCATAGTTTGGTTTCTGGTTGCGTTCTGTTTGGATGCAATGACTTCGAACCATAGAGACAATGATAATGTTTCTTTCCATTCCTTGGAATCTATCAACTGTACTGATTCGGATAGGTAATTCCTCTCGATTAAATTCTCTAGCCATATCACGCAATAGACGCAATTGCTTTCCGTAGAAAGAAATCAAGCCAATCTGTTTATCTTCGTTATTTGGCCATTTGTTGTTATAATCATGGAATGATTCTGAGTTGTTAATGTCTGTCAGCAGTTGTTTTATAACTTGAACTTCTCCATAGTTCACTCGCGATGTACCATCAAGCATTTCAGGCGTTGATGTGTCAATCCAAATAACGTGTTTATCTGGAGTTATAGGTCCAGCTATAATGCCATGATATCTTGAAGCTCCATTATGAATGAAGTCTGGGTCATCAATTCCCAAATCAATTGGTTTAACAAGAGCGCATTCAAGTCCACCTTCATCTTTGTAGAACTGTTTTATGACCTCGTTTATAGCGGGATGCATTCTAAATTGATAATTAAATACTCCTTTCAGCTTTTTGTCAATTTGATTATACAGGCGCTCAAAATGAGACACTTCGAGCACATTGAAATTCTTAATGACAAAGCTTTTCAATTCCTTTATACGCTGAAGTTCCTCATTGTTCTTCTCCCTCTTAATAAGATAATCGAAGGAATTTGTGAATGATTCGCGGGATAGCATTGGCGGAAGCTGACGATGGTCGCCTATTATAATATTCTTTTTGCCGTATATAAGAGGCAATGACAGCTCGGCAGGAGTTGCTTTACTAGACTCATCTTGTATAACTACATCAAATTTTATTTTAGGATTATATTCTTTCTCCCTTTCAGAGAAAATGCTTCTGTAAGTTTTATAAAACGCTGTAGGAACAAACTTGTTACGCTTTTTTGCGTTTTCTATTGATTCTGTGAATATAATATTTTTCTGACCGATTGAACTACAGGTCGCACCTATAACATTGCAGTTTGCAATATAGTTGTCAAAGAAGAGCACTTTTAAATTGTTAGAAGGATCTGTCAACAAACCTCTCCATAGACTTTGTGCCTCCTCTGGCATTTTATCTTCATCTAAGCGCCGGCCAATATTTTCCATCCAATTCAAAAGAATCAGTTTTTCTGGAGATTCATATACGTTATCTTCGCCAACGGTTACATTGTCTTCTTCATCATCATCTTCTTCGTCATACGATTTCTTCTTAACAGAAATATCTTCGCCCTTAGCCCAGCGATACATAGCAGAATAAGAGAATTGGAGTCCCTCTGTTTCAAGACGAGATTCATCTCCAATTCGTATAGGTTTGACAAGATTATGACACGGATTAACAATCCTGTCAATAGCGTTATCTACTGCAAGATTAGTTTCTGATGTGAGAAGGATGCGTGTTTCAGGATTCTCTCTAACGTGCTGCCAAATAAGTTCTGCAATTGCAGTGGACTTACCAGTGCCAGGAGGACCTTGAATGAGCGCAAGGTCAGGAGCCAAGATTGCTTTCGCTATGGCTTCTTTCTGCGGATGATTTGAGTCAATTTTCTTATTGAGCAAATGTTTCCCGACTTCTTGAATCTCCAACTTGATATTCTCATCATAGTCTTTAATACCTGCTGCTTTTGATGCATCAAATATGAAGGTTCCCAAAGAAGGATTTTCCACATCACGTCCTTCGACAATTCGGGTTAACGACTCCTTCAATCTAACCATTTTCTCCAAATCACCAGATAAGTCAGGAACAACATTTGTTACATCTGTTTCCTCGAAGAGTTTTTTTGTTATCTCATAATTATCCCCTGAAATGTCAAATATCAGTTCTGGATAACCTGAAGTTTGGATTAACTTGCCCATCTGCAATTCCCCGATGGTGAAGTCCGCACCTTTTAACTCGCGAACCGCTTCAAGCCTGTCTTCATTCCTGCTTTCTATGTCATTATAGTATATAAGTTTGACTTTATCAGACGGAACATCGAATATAGAGCACAAATATCTTGATTGATCAAACGATTGTAATTTAAATGTTAGCTGTGACTTGAATGAAAGGTAATCATCTATGTTTTCAAACTCACGTGAGAAATATAACTCAGCACCTTTTTTGCGGAGTTCTATTTGTAATTCGTCTGAGAAGTCATGAAGTTGATTCATGACCTCTGTCATATCTGATTTCTTATATTGAACATCGAAGTTGCACTTATGACCTTTCTTGTAAAGTCCGAAGTCTATAAAAGGATACTCTCTATTCAATCTGTTCAGAATGTCAGCAAGACTTTCTTTCTTCCAATTAAAATCTATTCCAATGGAAGAACCATTGCTGGCAATAGAAAAACCTTGCATCGTTTTTATTTGGGCATGAAGCATATCATTAAATTTGTCCAATTCTTCAGCACTTGCCCATGCTTTATTTTCGTGATACTTATAGAAATACTTCTCTGTGTATCTATAATTACCTTCTCCGAATAATTTCTTTATAGAACGATTCCAAAGAAAAAACTCAAAGCTGAAATCTGAAGTATTCTTTGAATTGAAGAACCCAGAGTCATTCATGTAAGAGAATTCTACAGTTCCTTTTACTGAATCATCGATTACTTCATCTTCAACTTCTTCAATCTCTACATCAACTTTTTTTTCTTTTATGTTCTTGATGAATGTAATAGTATTATCAACTAACTTAGGAAAACCCAGTCTGTTGGCCTTCCAGTCATATTTGCTTATTGCATCATCATTGATGATAAAAGTAAATTCGACCCTACACATTCTCAAATCAAACAATTTATTGAGTTGCTTAAGTATTTCGTCCTTAAAATATCCACCTTCTACTGAAATGCGTTTATCAATTGCGATTCCAGATGATGCACGCTTTATGTCTTTGAAAGTTTCAATGTTTTCAAACTTATGGTTTGGACATAGTTTGTCTAAAAACAGAAGTATGCTGGGGTAAGTTGGCACAATAGCCGATGCCATGTCTGGCATAGCAACTTGAAGATTATTAAATTCTTCATTGTCTTTCAGTTTATTCAGTTCTTCTACAGCGATCTGCAGTCTGTTCTTCTTGTCAAAATCATATTCTACTTCGAGTTTGTCAAGGAGTTGCTTTACACCTGTAAATTGAGCCCTTCTATCAACAATCATACCGTCGACAACGGGGTAATATGAGAATGTAACATACTCCCTATTTGCCATTGAACTGATTTTTGACTTTTCTCTTTCGTCAAGTTTCTGCCATGTTGATATAGGAGCAAACACATAGCCTTCTTCAAAGTGACAATCATTATCATCCAAATTAAGGCTCCCAACAATTCTCTCTTTTAAGGACTCTGTATTATCTGATGTGTCGATTCTGACGTGAAGCTTTTCGTTAATAATTGATGTCGCTTCCGGCATTATCGCTATGGGCGCAGTACGCTGACGAAGTATTTGCTCTTGGACTTCTGTATGTTTTTTCCATATGTCTTTTAATAGGCTCTTGTCTGCAGCTTTTTTCTGTAAATTTTCTTCTACTACAGCCCTTCTACTGACAACAACACTTTTGTATTCTTCGTTGATTTTAGCTATTTTAACATCAATAGTTTTGCCTACAAAACTATCAAGGTTCTGTACCCTAACAATATCCATCTGAGAAGCAGGAAGGAATGCCTCAATGCCAAATACGTCTACAATCATGCCGCCCTTTGTCAGGCATTTGACAAAGGCTTGTACTACTTCACCTGATTCAAGAGATTTATTCACTGCTTCCCATGACTTTGACACACGTGCCTTTCTATGAGACAACACAAGTTGACCAGATCTATTTTCTTGGCTCACAATATAGACATCGACATCATCCCCAACTTTGAGATCTGGATTGTATCTAAATTCGCTTGCTGGAATTACACCGTCAGTTTTGTACCCAATATTTACGACAACCTCTCGCTTGTTCATGGCAATAACGGTACCAGAAACTATAGAATTATCTAGAAGATTCGGCCTCTCTGAGGTTTCATCCTCTTCAGCCGATTCTTTAAGTGAACTTTCAAATTCTTTCCAATCAAAATCTTCTAATGGAACAACTTTTTTGATTTCATTATTACTCATAAAAGAATGTTGTATTTGAGGATGGCTAAATTCTTCCTGCAATAATAGATATTGTTCGTCAGTAATCTTTGTTATAGGACTGACATCTTGCAAGGGTTGTCCTTTCTTCGATAGGAATTCGGCAGCTATGCTAATACCTATATTTAGTTCTCTTGAAGCCTTATTTAATCGTATTGCCATAATTCTTTAGTTTAAAGAATAATCCTTCAGGTGAAACAACTTTATATCCTACATTGATGTTTTTTTGACACTTATAATTTACAAAATTCTTATTCTGACTATTGCTTATGAAATCTGTTTTCAAGTTCCTCCATCTTTCTCATCAATTCTTCGAATATAGGCTTTTCTCCATATATCATAGATGACTGCATATCCTTGTAATCATTGCGCCAATCGTCAATGACATCATCGGGAGGTAGTAACCTTATCTGTTTGCGAATGTCGGGAGTATAATCTACCCCACTCATGCTTGTGAATAATTCACGATGATGGTGTATTGTATTCCAGAGTTCATCATTGGCAATCGCCCGTGCCGCAATGTCGGTACTCATCATTTGTGCCAAGTCATATAGATGGCGGGATTTGCGATTGGCTTCTCTTGATGTTTGAGATGAAAACAGCTCATGTAATAAGAATGCCTTTTCAAGAAATGTCTTCTCTGCTAAAGCTGTAGGTATCATAACTTGCCTAACTGTTGTGCTAATAGGTAACGCATCTTCTAAAACGCTTGTTACCGCAGCATCTGCTGTGGGTTCGAGTAATGAGCGAGCACCAACCTCTAGTTTTACCTCTGAATGCAAATAAGGTAAGTCTTCATCGAAAAGGGATTTGTAACGAATGTGTATCACTCTTGGCTCTGGGTATGTTTCATCATCCTCACCGTCAGGATCGGCTTCCACTTGAAGCCATTTCTCCATGCCTGCTTCAGTAACAGCCTCTTTTAGTGACTGACAAAGTTCGTCACGCACAAAGAGGGATGAAGCCTTACGAAGCCGTTTGATTTGTTTCTTTGTCAAGTCTCCCTCAAATCCCCAAATGGAAGGGTCTATAGCCAAGTCTATGTCTTCAGAAAAGCGATGTATCACTTTCCATACCTTACTAAGGGATGTGCCACCCTTGAATACAAGATGGTTAGCTACAGGCAATGTGAACACCATTTGTAGAGCCACAGTTACCCATAAGTCTTTCTCGACAGCTTGTACTGGCAAACCAGTCTTGCTGGCAGCTTGGGTAAGCACCATTTGCTGTTGTTCCTTGGATAATTGAAAGTAATTATTCATACGCTTGTCTTGTGAAGGTTCTTATCCATGCTGGCATAAGTGCTTCATCTGCCAGTACATTTTCCTTTTGTTCTTTCTGAAGCACGTTCTTAATTTGCTTGGCAATATCGTCCGTTACATTATCTTTCCCTACTTCTTTCAGGGCAAACGTAACTAGCATTGCAAGTGGATTTGTGAATGAGAGATTTTTGGGAGTTGTGTATTTAAACTGTATTGAGCGACCACTCCCTAGGCTTACCTTACGGGGTGCACCGTCTGTCAGATAAACCACATTCATAGGCACTTGGGTAGATATACCCAATTTGTTCATAGCATAAATGCCCGTTGGTACGATACGAGCCTTGTCCCTACGGGCTATGGTTTCAGCAATCTGTTCTATAGATGGCATCAATATGCCAAGTCCTAAGACTGTATCAATCTCAGGATATGAGTATATGCCTCTTGCCAAACGGATGATGTCACCTTTTGCGGTCAGCCGTTCAAGACTTTTTCCAACCGCCTTGACTTCTCCGTATGACGTAAAATCGGACGGAAAGAAGATGCTTCCTCTTCCTTTGGCTTTAATCGCTGTCAAAATGCTGTCTTCTATACTTGCCATTGTATTAGGTTTGTCGCAAAATTACAAATTATTTGCGACAAATTCAAAGATTGCATAGAATATGAGGCGATATTTAACATTGATTACTAATAAAAGTGATAGTACCGTAAGCCTAATGAGTTTAACGGTAATATGTAGTCTCCCAAATTCTGCGTAAACAATGCGTAAACAAACGGTTTCAGTTAGGGGGATTTAATGAGTTTCATAAGGGATAGTAAAATCCACAACCAACTGATATACAGTTAAAATTACCCCAATGAACTATCGCAGAATATCACTTTATCGTTCTCATAATCTGGAGGTCCCTGGTTCAAGCCCAGGCTGGTCCACAAAGAATTGCCTCATAAACAAGTGTTTATGGGGCTTTTTTATTAGGACTTCTTCTCTTTGGATTTTCGAAATACTGACAAGAAACAGGTTGTTTTGCTTCGTTGTTGACCTATTGTTGACCCCAAAATAAGTACCACAAACAGATAATCTCACCACACAGATAAGCAGACTACAAACTATTCAGAATATCTAAAATGAAAGAATTTACTTATGAACAGATAAGAACAAAGGCTCTTAAACAGGGAGTGAAAGATAATAAGGTTCACATTGGATTGTGGGCTAATCTTAATAACTATCTAAAGACAAGGAGAAAAAAGAATGGAAAGGTTACTACCTATTATATTTCATTGCAGAAACTATCTTATTAATTTACTAATATTTAAACTGACATGATAATTCATCTACCAACAGGAAAGAAGTTCCACAACAGAAAGGAAGCCAAGATATATTTTAGCACTGCCTACTATTACAAAATGGCACAGCGTAGAGAATCATTAAACATGGGTGAGTTTGCAGAAGAAGCAGTCACTGTAGAAGAAGTTGCAGCAGCATTGAATTTGTTCCATGCCTACAACCCATCCAAAGACCTGCACCTGTTAAGAACACTTGGACAGATGTCAATCTCCACAAGCGAGGACTCCACTCCCTTACGTGTTTGTCGTAACCAAAGAATCCTTATTCATAAGACATTTGAGGGACTTGCCGAGCGTGGAAAATGTTCAATGGGATGGTCCTTCGGATTCAAGTTGCATCTGATAATCAATGACAAGGGTGAAATTCTCAATTTCATGTTCACGCCTGGAAACGTGGATGACCGGGAACCGTTGAAGCAAGGTAAGTTTCTGGAGAACATCAAAGGAAAACTATGCGCAGACAAAGGATATATTGGTCAGGCTCTGTTTGAGAACCCTTTTCTTAATGGCATACAGCTTGTCACTAAAGTTAAAAACAATATGAAGAATTCACTGATGAGTATTGCTGACAAGATTTTGCTCAGAAAAAGAGCCTTGATCGAAACTGTCAATGACGAATTGAAGAACATTGAGCAGAGGGAGAAATCCTTACCTTTAATAAGGATAACACCTATACAGAGAAAGGCGAAAATGACACTCAAAATGATACATTTGAATACTTCCCTAACAGATATATGTTCGTTACTTATTATACAACTGATTGGGGAGAAGAGAATACCATTTACACTGTTGTTAAGATAACTAAAGATGAGCTATATCTTAACAACAATGAAAACTTTAAGATTAATTGGAACGACCTTATTAATGGTCATGTTGGCTGTAAACTTTACAGCATGTAGTGATGATGAAGATGAACAGACAATCATTGAACAAGCTAACCTTATAGGTAAATGGCAGACCACTTGGGAGAAGATTCACAAAGTGGAGAATGATAAGGAAATAGTAACTTCTGATGAAGCATATACCAATGGTTTATGGGAGTTCAAAGCTGACGGTACTTGCACAGAAGGCTATGCGGACGGTGGATATACAGAAACAAGTCGTTGGTCTTTGAAAGACAATAAGCTGACTATCTCTTACGATGATGGTTATTCAGATGTCCTAACTGTTAATGAACTTACAGCTACTAAGTTGGTTCTCGCCTTTGAGGATTGGGACACAATGGATGATGGTAGCGAGGAATTGGATGACATTACAACAACCACTTACAAGAAGATTGACTAATTACCAATCTACTTAAGACAGAACAGCACTTGAGGAAACTCTTATGCTGTTTTTCTTTTTATAAAGCTACTACAATTTCAAGGAATACTTCTATATATAATCCCATTCGCAAGAATGTTGCAGCAGTTTATAATAAACAAAACTTTATATAATCTTCTATTTCTTGAGCAGTTACAGCATAAATCGGTGCAAGTTGCTCAAAATGGGAATCTCTTGTAAAACGAGAGCCGTTGGTGAGCATAGCTAACAGATTCTTGGATTTCAATTTATGTCCAGAGTAGGTAAGGGCTAAAGATACCAAATCGTTGATAGGTACACCAGACTTTAAGATGGAATAAATATCATAATAATCGCGAAAATTACTCCTGCGTAGCATCACCTCCATCTTCATAGCTCCAATAGACTTTACATCTGCCAATCTGAGATTATTCAGATATTCCACAGGCATACTTACAGGAGAATATTTAGGACAGGCATAAAAGGAGAACTTTACTCCAGACACTAAATACTCCACATGGTCTATATCTAAAATGTCCTTATGCTGAATATCACCTATTACAGCGAGCTCTTTCTCTATCTGATACCATGCCACTTCCATTTTCTCTGTTTTAGAGGTACGCCATTTCATAAAGTCCAAGTCCTCACTTTGTCGAGTTCCCATTTGCAATGACAAAGCTGTGCCACCTACCAAGAGATAGGGTTTGATGCAGTCCAATTTAGAAACGGCTTCAAAAACTTGCAGCGTGTGTGGAGCTAAACCTTTCATGCAAACATTTTATTAAGATGGCGGGTAGCCATAGACTTTATATAAGCATCTGGCTTCTTTGCCTTGAAATAATACCATGCAAAAAAACGATTCAACGTGTAGAGATATTCCGCTTGGGGAACAAGATAATCCAGCCACACCTGCTTAATTTTCTTGAAAGGATAAATTAGAAACAGTTGGTTTATTTCTTCCAAGTCAAGATGTAACAAGGTTTTCTCAATCAGCATATCATCTGGAATATCCTTGATTAAGTTTTCATTGTACGACCAAAAGCAGTGTTCTTGCTTCAGTTTCGCCAATAGTTCTTGTTTTACCACATCTCTTGACATAACTCCCTGTTTTAGAATAACACAAAATTAGTGATTATTCTTGTCCAAAGCAAATCACAATGGAGAATGTTTCATTGTGAATAAGATTTTTAGTAAATTTGCATAATAAGTTCAGTGTTGACCTATTGTTGACCTCAGAACCTACACAGAGATAATTAACGTGTTGATAACGAGGCAGCTCAGTTGGTTAGAGCAACAGACTCATAATCTGGAGGTCCCTGGTTCAAGCCCAGGCTGGTCCACAAACTAAAAGGCTCATCTCTAACGAGATAGAGCCTTTTTTAGTTCATGGAGACCTCCGATTAAGGGTCTGTTGCTTGGTTATATTAGCCTTAATAAAGAGCAGTTGTTTCACTATTGTTTCACCAATTAAACAATGTGTAATATGCTGACAATCAACCCAGAAGTAGTTAAAGTACAAAGAAAGACAAATGACTGTTTCACCGTAAGGCTTAGATTTACTCTTAACAGAAGAATGAAACGTATATCAACAAGCCTATTCGCAACCCCTAATGATTTAACAAAGAACTACAAGATTAAAGCCTCAGCACCCATAAAACAAGATATAGACGCTTTAATCCACAGCTACTATGACAAGTGTGCCAAACTCCAAATTGAGTTAAACAACTACACGTTAGACGATGTAATGAACTACCTAAATGGAGAACAAGAGAAGCAACAAACCATTGACTTTATAAAGTTCAGTCGTGAGTGGATAGCCTCAACCACTATCAAAGGTGCACCTAACTACACCACTGCCATTAATGCCTTAGTCCGTTTCATAGGTAAAGAGGAATTGGATATTAATTTGATTACCCTTGACTTCTTAGAAAGCTTTAAAGCATTCTTGAATAAAGAACGTGAGATACGGACTAAAAGATTAATGCAGCAGGGTAAACGGGTACCTTCCAATCGTTCACTCTCTCTATATTTGATAAGCATTAAGAAGTTATTCAATGAAGCCAAGAAGAAATACAATAAGAAGGAGAAGAATTTAATCCTAATCCCCAACTCACCCTTCATGGAACTTGAAATACCCAAGCAGGAAGCAACAAGAAAGAGAGCCATATCCGCAGATATTATAAAGAAGCTATGGAAGCTACCCTATAAAGATATGAAGAAAGGCTACAAATCTACCTGCCATTATAATTTGGCAAAGGATTGTTTCATTCTATCATTCTGTCTTATGGGAATCAATTCAGCAGACCTTTACAATGCCACTGAAATGGAAGGTTATACAATCGTCTATAATCGTACCAAGACGAAAGACCGTAGATTGGATAAGGCTCAAATGAAGGTTGACATACCCAGATTAATCCTGCCTCTTGTTGAGAAGTATAAGGATAAGACTGGTAAACGTCTCTTCAATTTCTATCAATACTATGCTGACGAGAAGGATTTCAATAAGGCTATCAACTACGGCTTAAAAGAAATTTGTACAATATTAGAAATTGACGATTTGGAATACTACGCAGCAAGGCATAGTTGGGCTACCATTGCACTTAATAAAGCTGGCATTGATAAATATATAGTCCATGCAGCACTTAACCATATTGACGATGCAATGAAAGTAACGGACATCTATATTGAACGTGATTTCGTAAATGAGAACAAGGCTAATACTAAGGTTGCGAAGTACGTGTTTGGCAAGTAAGCTAATAATTCCCCACTAAAAATCTACTGAGCTATAATTAGTCGCTATCCTTTTTCGGCTTCCACATGCTTCAAAGGTAGAATGCCTAAAAAGGATATCAAATCAACACTTCAGTAATTTAATGGATATCAGTTATATACAAATTAAAACATATAATTATACGCTATCCTATTTCTAGTGTATAAGGGAAATACTAGACTATATATCTAAAAAACGACATCAAACGAAACAAATGCAGGTTCTGGCAGATTCCCCAGCCCGATAATCTTATGCAATTTTGTACACAAAGCCATCTGATAGATTCGTTTATCCAATATCAACTTGGCTATGGGTACTCCCGAGTAATTGAAAACCAGCACCTTGTTCGCCATGGATTTTTGCGGGTCATTATAGTCATACTCGCTTAAAAGTTGATCTAAGTACAAAATATAGATATATTGGTCATCCATTGCCAAATCCAACACCTGCCCAAAGCTTCTTGCCTTACTAAACAAGAGGTTATAGTCTTTACATTCATAAAAAGACCGATCAAAATAAAAGTTCCAGTCTTTTACCATGGTTCCATTTTCCAGGTGGTATTTAGCAAGATACGGCAGTTTGCTAGGCGCAAACACCATATGCCCGTCATGCGCCGACAGATAACCTTTCAAATTCATCCGTGAAGACTGGACAGAAATTTTGTTCCCCACCGGAGATTCGCCGAACCTCTGTAAAGGCTGCAGATTGGCATCCAGTAAGGAAAAGAAACTACCGTCCTTTCCGCACAATAGGGAGACAAAATGCTGTTCATCCAGTCGTACGAAATTATAATCTGCAGGATTGAGCTCACCTTGCACACGCTTATAAGGAGTTTTTTTTCTGGACAGCTCTTCAATTTCAATAGCATTTCCGTTGCCTTTTAGAGACATCACTGCCAACATTTGTATATTGACATCATTCAAACCGAAGGTGTTTTCGTGAGCGTATGTAATTATTGGCTGTAGGAACTCGCCAGGACCATTTCCCAATGAACCCCAAGTATGGATTTTTTTCATACCCGAAGGAATGGAATATACATGGCAAAAATCATTTTGGGCGACATGCGTCATTACCAAGAATGTATCAACACAGTCAATCCATCCCATATTAATCAGCAATTCTGTATCAGATTGCTCACCATCTACTCTAATCTCCTTATCAAAGGCTGGAAATTCTGTTTTAGATTCGAAGCTACAACTTGACAAGAAGCATAGAAGAATGAATATAATAGAAGTTGTTTTCTGCATAAGTACTTCAAAGCAACATGTAGAATAATCAATGAGCCCTACTTTAAGTTTCACTTTACATCTTATTACATATCTGTTGTAACAAGCTAATGGCTAAAAGTGAAATTTAAAGCAGGCTTAATAATTGCACTTTAGCACTAATCATTATATCCAACCAGGCCTTTTGGTATGACCCAGCAAAATATTTTCACCATAATCTCCGTCAGGATATATTACAACCATTGAATATAAATCAGGGAATTATCACTATCCTTTTTCAACTTCCACATGCTTCAAAGATGAAAAAGCATTAGTGTCCACCAATGAATTCTTACAACAAATTAAAGGCAAAGAATAACCTAAAATGGATCCTTGTAACATGAACTCGAATTACTTTTGCAGTACTTTCAAATTTAACAATTGCCCACTAAAATTTCCAGTAAAAGCTAATGGAAAAACAAGAGTGGACTGGTAGTACACCACCTCCTCGCCAATTTTATAAAGTATCTTTTTATCCAAAGTCTGATGTAGTTT